>ERZ779869.3233-NODE-3233-length-12807-cov-5.133783_pt1 | contig 12807 bp, 9 predicted proteins | sample MGYA00511557_ERZ779869 | MGnify/ENA primary metagenome ERZ779869 (study PRJEB29588, sample SAMEA2154620) | human gut metagenome | biome: human gut; feature: human-associated habitat; material: faeces | place: Denmark | collected 2008/2010 ...
ATATGAATCAAATTCCTATAGATAAAAAAAATCTAAATGCAAAATATTTGTCAGATGTTTCTTTTTCAAATAATGATTATATTTTAAACACTTTGCTAAATTTATTACCACAAAAAATACATTTGCATCTAGTTCAACCTTCATGTAACCTAGACTTTATCAATACATTACAACTTGTTTTTGAAAAAAGAATTAAAATTTGTCATAACTGTAATATCTGTAATTTATATAAAAAACTATCTATAAAAAATAATTAAGTCTCAATATTAGGATTCTAATACTTGAGACTTAATTTTGCAAACCTTAAATCTATATATTTACTTTTTCTTTAATTTCTTCTTTATCTTCTTTTATCCAACCTTTACCATCAACGATTCTTGTAACCATCATTGATGAAACTGTATCACCAACAACATTAAGCATTGTTGCAGGTGCATCTATTATTGTTGCAACCATTGTAAGTATTGGTAATGCTGCAACAGGAAATCCCATCATCGTTATAATTAACATTTCTGAAATTGTTCCCCCACCTATTGGAACACCTGTTATCAATAAATTTGCAATAATTGCAACTCCTAATACTTGTAATATTCCTGCTGGAGTATTTATAGCAGTTCCAAACAAGCAAACTAAGAACATAATTTTAAATACGGATCCTATCATAGAACCATCTTTATGGAAACTTGTTCCCATTGGTATTGTTGTTTCTGCAATATCATCTGGAACTCCCATTTTCTTTGCACAATCAACATTAACCGGAATACATGCTGCACTTGAACATGTAGCAAGTGATGTTAAAGTTGATGGTACTGCGTTTTTCCAAAATACTCTTACTCCCTTTTTTCCTCCTGCTATAAAAGCATATATTGTGTAAAATACAAAATAAAATGCTACTGCTACAATTGTATATATAACAAATGTCTTTAAATATCCTACAGCTATTGAAGCTCCAAAAGTTCCTATTAATGCTGCAAAATAACATGCTAATCCAATTGGTGCATAATACATTATAATTTTTACAATGTTTTGCACAACTTCATTTGCAGATATTAATAAGTCTAATACCGCTTTTCCTTTTTCTCCTGACATCCTTATTGCAATTCCACAAATTATTGATGCAACTAATATTGCTATTATATTATCTTTTGTCAATAATTTATTAAAATCATTTACTGTCAACAATTGAACTGTTCTGTCTGCAATTGTTAACTCTTCCTCTTCTTCATCAGAAGTTTCTGTTTCTTCTAGTGATGCTTTTATTTTTTCTCCATCTTCTGTATCAACTAGTTTTGCAAAGTATGTACTTGCAAATCCTACTAATACAGCTATTAGTGATGTTACAACAAATACACCTATAATTGTAATCATAATTTTTCCAAGTCGTTTTGGATTTTTCATTTTGGCAATTGATGTTGTTATAGTTAAAAATATAAGTGGGACAATGATAACTAACAATAGATTTAAAAATACGTCTCCTAAAGGTTGCAATATAGTTGCTTTTTCTTGGAATATAATTCCTACGATTGCTCCAACGATAATAGCAACTAAAAGAACTATCGTTGTTTTGTAATTTGATAAAAATTTTTTCATAATACTACCTCATTTCAAATAAAGGCAACTGAAAATATAATTATATTCTCAGGATTTGTGCTTATTATATATTATATTATTCAGTTTGACAAGTATTTATGAAAAAATTTTTTGCCTTATTTTTGAATTGGCACAAACAAATTACATTTGCAAATTCCTTCATTTACAAACTGATTACATGGGCAAAGTGTTGTATCATCAACCTGTAATCTACAAGGACAATGCCCATCTTTTCTATATATTCCTTCAACAATTTTCATAACATATTCTTTATCTGGATTTAATTGATATCCTTTCATCACTATTCCTCCATATATTTAGCCATTTCTTCTACAATTTCACTTTCACTTCTAAAACCTTCTAAAGTATTCATAACTTGACCATTTTTGAAGATTAACATTGTTGGTACAACTTCAATTCCATATTTAAAAGCAAGTTCTTGAGCTTGATCAACATCTACTTTGGCAATATCAAAATCAGCTCTTGAATTTCCTATTCTCTCTAACACAGGTCCTAGCATTTGACATGGCCCACACCATGTCGCAAAAAAATCTACTAATACAGCTTTTTTAGAATTTAAAACTTCCTCTTCAAAATTATTTTCATCTACATGTTTTAACATACCTTACCTCCTATTATTCTACACTTTTCAAGCTTTCTATCATATCAATTTTCTTTAATGCAAAATAAGTAACAATATTTACTATCATAGTAAATACAACTGTAATTATGACTGCATATACATAACTAATTGGTTCTATTATTTTGCAAAATCTTAATGTATTTATTTCACAAGTTCCAATTAAATAATAATTTAAGAAATAACCTCCAAATAGTCCTAAAACTATTCCTATTATAGTTAAGATTATTGTTTCCCTTGTGACATAATCATATACTTCCTTATCATAAAATCCTAAAACTTTTATTGTTGCAAGCTCTCTAATTCTTTCACTTATATTTACATTTGCTAAATTGTATAACACTACAAATGCAAGCAATCCAGCTGAAACAATTAATATTATTACAACATAATTTAAAGATTTTAATGTATCATCAATCATTCCCATCATACTTGAAATTCTAGTTGCAGAAGAAACACCTTCTTTACTCATTAAATTTGTTATTAACTCATCTTCTTCCGCTTCTGTCAAGTCAACATTTTTTAAAAAAATTACATTTGTATTGTATTTCTCTCCAAATAAATTTTCATATGTAGCTTTTGACATATAAATATAATGTGATACATAGTTTTCTACTATATTAGAAATTTTAGCATCAATTTCTTTATTATCATCTTTTAATTTTATAGTATCTCCAGCTTTGACTCCAAGTAATTGGGCACATTTATCTGTTAAACAAATTTCATTTTCTTGTAACTCAACTGTTTTCTTACTTTTAACATCATATAAATTTACTACCCCATCAAAATTATCTTTTGGAATTATAACTTGCACGTCTTCTTCATTATCGCCATTTACTGCAGTTACAGACGTCATGTCTGTTTCTATCGCTTTTTGAATCTGTGAATTTTCTCTTAAATCAGCTACAAGTTTTTGCTCAGTTTCTTCAGATATATCATCTTTTACACTTACTTGCATATTATATGAAAATACTTTTTCATATTGATTTGGAACTATTGTTTTTATTGAATCTTTAATTCCAAATCCAGTTACAATTAGTGATGTGCATCCAAAAATTCCTATTATTGTCATTAAAAATCTTTTTTTATATCTAAAGATATTTCTTACTGTTACTTTATGGCTAAAATTCAAATGTTTCCATATGAAGGGTATTCTTTCTAGCATTACTCTATTTCCTGCTTTAGGAGCCTTTGGTCTCATCAATGCTGATGGAGTTTCTTTTAATTCTCTAATTGCAGAATAAATTGTTGCTCCTATTATACATATACAAATTAATATCAAGCCTAGCAATCCATATTTCCAATTAAAACTTATTACTACATTAGGTGTCATTTGATACATCATCATATATAACATCCAGATTATTCTTGGTAATGTTTCAAATCCTACACACATTCCTATTATTCCACCAATAATACTTGCTAAACTTGCATATAAAATATATTTGTTTATAATCTGAAATTGGTTATATCCTAATGCTTTTAATGTTCCTATTTGTGTTCTCTGTTCTTCTACCATTCTTGTCATAGATGTTAAAGATATTAATGCTGCAACAGCGAAAAATACAATTGGAAATACTTTACTTATATTTTCCATACTTTTTGTAGCTTGTATAATTCCTACATATCCTTCATTTGAATTTCTGTCTAATATATACCATTTTGGATTTTCTATATCATTTATTTTATCTTTTGCTTCTTGTAGTTTTGCTTCTGCATCAGCAATTTTTGTATTGAATTCTTCTTTGTTTTTTGCAAGTTCTTGTTCGCCATCTTCTAATTCTTTTTTAGATTCATTAATTTTATTTTGAGCTTCAGTTATTTGTGCATATGTCTTGCTCTTTGTTAAATTTAGTTCTTTTTCTTTTTGATCTAATATCGAATTTGTTCCTTGTAATTGTGCTCTTGCATAATCTATCTCTTTTTGTGCATTTGTAAATTGAGTATCTGCATTCTTTTTATTTGTTGCAATCTCTTTTTCCCCATCTTCTATTTTTTTACGTGCCTCTTGCAATTCTTCTTCTGCATCATTAATTTTTGTCTCTGCATCTTGCTTTTGTGTATTCAATTCATTTTCTGCATCTGCTACCTTTCCATTTGCTAATTCCACTAATTGATTTCTTCTAGCCTGCTCTCTTTCGCTTTTTATTTCTTCTATATTATTTTTAATTTGTTCTATATAATCTTCATATTTAGTGCTAGCTGTTTGTTCAGTAGTTTTGGCTGTTACATAAATACTTGTGTATATTTCATTTGCATTAATATTATCTTTTGAAATATACATATAATAATTTATTTTTCCATTTCCAAGTTTACTTGTTCCTCTATCTCTTGAAACATATAATGGACTTTGAATTGTTCCAACTATTTTTAATTGATTATTCTTTAAATATTCAATTTCATCTCCATTATCGTTTTTAGTTTTCTCAACATCAACTTGAATTATATCTCCAATTTTCTTATTATTTGCTTCTAAAAAGCTTTCTTCTACTGCACATTCATCCGCATTTTGTGGCAAATTTCCATCTAATAAGATTGGCTTGTTTATGTCACCAACAGTTATTAATTTTGTAATAATTTCTTTTTTATCTAATTTTATTTTTCCATCAACTTCGTAGCTTCCTGCAACATTTTCTACACCATCTACATTCTTCAATGCGTCTATATCTGACTCTGTTAATCCTAATGTTGATAATATCTTTATATCAAATACTTGGCTATCTCTATAAAATTTATCAATAGTGTCTAACATATCAGGTGAAGCTGCTCTTAAGCCTGCAAAAAATCCTACTCCTAAAAATGCCATTACTAATATAGAAATAAATCTTTTATACGTATTTTTTATTTCTTTTATGCTATCTCTTAATAACGCTTTTTTCATCATATCACTCCTCTACCATTCAATTTCTTCTATTGGTTGTGGATTTTCATTTATTTCTATGCTTTCAGCTGTACCGTTCTTAAAATGAATTACTTTATCAGCCATTGGTGCTATTGCTGTATTATGTGTTATTATTAAAACAGTCATATTTTCTTTTCTTGCTGTATCTTGTAATAATTTTAATATTTGTTTTCCTGTTTTATAATCTAATGCTCCTGTTGGCTCATCGCATAATAAAAGTTTGGGATTTTTAGCTATTGCTCTTGCTATTGCAACTCTTTGTTGTTCTCCTCCTGATAATTGTGAAGGAAAATTATTCATTCTGTCTTTTAATCCAACTTTTTCTAATACTTCCATTGGATCTAAAGAATCTTTACAAATTTGAGTTGCTAATTCTACATTTTCTTTTGCAGTAAGATTTTGAACTAAATTATAAAATTGAAATACAAAACCTATATCATCTCTTCTATATTTTATAAGTTCTTTATTTTTTAATTTGGTTACTTCTTTTCCATCTATAGTTACAGAACCAGATGTTGCAGTATCCATTCCTCCTAATATATTTAGTGTTGTTGTTTTTCCTGCACCTGATGGTCCAACAATTACAACTAACTCTCCTTTTTCTATACTAAAATTTGTATTATTTAATGCTTTTATTTTTACTTCTCCCATTTTATATTCTTTACAAACATTTTTAAATTCTATGTAAGGCATCTTATTTCCTCCTTTTCAAGTGAATTATATCATAATTTTGTGTTCTTTTGAAGTCCATTTTTATTTTTTTGTTGACTTTTTTTTGCAGTTTTGATATTATATTGTCAGAATGTTTAGTTGTTAAATTTGTACAGTTTATAGGAGGTATATACAAATGTCAAAAGTCTTGAAATTTATGGTAATTTTATCAATAGCACTAATTATAATATCAAGTTGTTCTTATGTTTTTGCAGCTGTCGATATGAATTTAGGTAATACTAATACTTCTAGCAATTCTAGTAGCTCTACATTATCATCAACTGTTACTACTTCTGACTTTGATTTAGAATTAACAAATATTTTATGTATTTGTTTAATTGTTGTTGGAGTATTATTAATTTTATTAGGAATTGCTATTTTAATTAGATTAAAAAGATAGATAAAAACACTTCACTATATGTGAAGTGCTTTTTTATTTGCAAAATCTATGTTTTCCAATAGTTACAGTCATTGGTCTTGACCAAATCCATTTATTAGTTGCAGTGCTTGGATTAAAATAATAAATTGCTCCATATGATGGATCCCATCCATTTAATGCATCTTGTGCTGCTTTTTTTGATGTACTATCTGGATTCAAATTTATTTGACCATCTGATACTGCATCAAAAGCTCCACTTTGATAAATTACCCCTGCAATTGTATTTGGAAATTTGCTACTTTTTACTCTGTTCATTATAACTGCTCCAACTGCAACTTGTCCTGTATATGGTTCTCCTCTTGCTTCTCCATAAATTGCTCTGGCTAGTAAATTTACATTTGATGAATTATTAGTAGAGCTTCCGCTAGAAGATGAACTGCTAGTTATTCCCATTGCAGCAAGCGTTTTTGTTCCTGCAATTCCATCAACAGTTAAACCATTTTTCTGTTGAAACTTTTTTACTGCAGACACAGTTAAACTTCCATATATTCCGTCAACTCCGCCAGTATAATATCCCCATCTTTTTAATTTTTCTTGTATCGTTCTAACTTCGCTTCCTCTAGAACCATATTTGGATAATGCTAATACCTCATTATTTTGCATAGCTAATACTGTTATAAACGTAATCACTAATAGCATTATTGAAATAAAACCAATTATTTTTCTTTTCATCTTATCCACCCTTTGCATAAAATTTATATTATTTTATACAATTTAGGATTTTTTATACAATAAAAGTTACAACTTGCTTATTGCTTCTCTTGCCATTTCATCACATCTATTGTTAAATTCATTATCAGCATGTCCTTTTACTTTTATGAATTCTACTTTATGTTTTTTGGTTAATGCATATAATTCTTGCCAAAGTTCTTTGTTTTTTACTGCTGAACCATTTGAAGTTTTCCAACCATTTTTCATCCAATTATATATCCAACCTTGTTTAAAAGCATTTACTGTATATGCACTATCACTATAAACTTGTACGTCACTTTCTACCTTTAAGCATTTTAAAGCTTCAACAACAGCTGTAATTTCCATTATATTATTAGTTGTCTGTTTGCATCCTCCAGAAATTTCTTTTTTTGCATCTTTATACATTAAAATTGCTCCCCAACCTCCTGGACCAGGATTCCCAGAACAAGCACCATCTGTATATATAATAATTTTATCTTCCATATTGAAATTTTCCTTTCATATTTTATTATAAGTATTTGCTTTTTTTATGTTTTGTGATAAGATTATATCATAAATTATGAATTTTTCAATATGTTAGGAGGGTTTTAATGAGTAATGTTTTAGGCATAATTGCTGAATATAATCCATTTCACAATGGACACCTTTATCATTTAAATACAGCAAAATTGATTACAAATTCAGATTATTCTATTGCTGTCATGAGTGGAAATTTTACTCAAAGAGGTGATATTTCTATTGTCGACAAATGGTCTAAAGCTCAAATGGCTATTGAAAATGGCATTGACCTAGTTATAGAGCTTCCTACTGTTTATGCAATTTCTAGTGCAGAAAATTTTGCCTCTGGTGCAATTAAAATTCTTGATTCTCTAGGAATTGTAGATTTTGTTGCTTTTGGCAGTGAATGTAGTGACATTTCTATTTTACAACAAGTTACAGATGTTTTAGCTAACGAACCACCAGAATATAAAACTTTATTATCACATGAATTAGATAAAGGTGTATCATTTCCTAAGGCCAGAGAAAGAGCTTTAATGATGTATTTAAATGATGTTCGTAGATTTGCAAATGTTCTTTCTTCTTCCAACAACATTTTAGGTATTGAGTATTTAAAAGCTTTAAAAAGACAAAAAAGTATTATCCAGCCCATTACAATTAAACGTGAAGGAAACAATTATAATGATAATACAATACCTACTGATTCACAATTTGCTAGTGCTACTGCTCTTCGTAAGTTATGTGCTACTCATCATTCAGACATTTTGCAAAGTTTTATGCCAGAAGCCTCTTATAATATTTTAAATAATGCAATGGAAAATGGAAATATTGTTAAAGACATTTCAGATTTTGATGAAATAATTATTTATACATTAAGAAAAATGTCTACAGATGAAATTGCAAATTTACCAGATGTTTCTGAAGGTCTTGAATTTGCAATAAAATCCGCAGTTAACCAATGTAACACTGTTTCTGAATTATTATCAATTATAAATACTAAAAGATATACTCAAACTAGATTACAGCGTATTTTTTTATATGCTATTCTTGGCATTACAAAAAAAGATATGCAACTTTCTAAAGTCACAAAACCTTATGTAAGAATTTTAGGTTTTAATGATAAAGGACGTGAGTTAATTAGTGAAATTTCTAAAAGAAATAAAAAATTAACTATGATATCTTCTGTAAAAAAATTTATGGATAGTAATCCAAATAAAAATTTGAAACAATTGCTTGAAAAGGACATTTGGGCTACTAATGTTTACACTTTAGGATATGAATATGATTCTATTGGTAATTTAGATTATACGCATAAATTAATTACCTATTAAAACAATATAAAAAGGACCGCTTGGCGATCCTTTTTACTTTTGACTTCAATACTAGCTAGTTCCAGTAAACTATTTCAACATTAGTTGACCTTGAAATTTCACTTAAGTCTAAATAATATGTTGTTGATGTTGCTTTTTTTACATATCCGGCCTTCATTGCTGCCTTTAAACTTGTGTAACTATCTGTTCCAACTGTTAATAAAAATTCTTTTTCTTCATTAATTGTTCCAAGTTCAACTCTTCTTGCTTTAGATTCTTCTGTTGTTATTGCTCTATTTTTTTCATTATCTGTTGAAGAATCTATAGATGTATTTAAGAAGCCTGTTAAGTCGCTTTCTGTTATTTCTCCTGTTTTACTTCCAGTTGCATAACTATATGCACCTGGTGCTGTTTTTCCATTGTTTGTAATTAAACCATATAGTGCTTTTTGCTGCTTAGTACTATCCTTCTTATTGCATGCATTTACATTTTCTTCAGTTGGATCTAACATTGCTACTGCTTCTTTTCCGCTTAAGCCAATTCCTATTGTAAATACTTTAGCTGTTTTATCAGTATTTTGATAATATTTATTTGTTATTTGGTCTTTATAATATTTAGCTGTTCTTAATGTCCAATAATAGTAATCCTCGTCTGTTTCATCTGTATATCCGTATCCATTAACCTTTCCTGTTGCAGTTGCATTGCCATAATAATATGTTGGTTCTCCATCTGTAACTAAGATTAATAATGGTGTACGAGTTATAGTTTTTGTTGTTCCGTCTTTTAATGTAACTGTTGCTGTTGTTGTATTCTGATTACTTATAAGCATTTCTGCACCTAATTTTATACCTGATTGTGTATTAGTTCCTCCTGTTACTTGTCTTGATAATTTATTTCCAACATTAGATTTTATTGTTTGGCTACTGTCATGCATCCAACCACCTGCTGAATATTCTCTTGTTAAATAATCTATATTTTGAGCATAGTTTCCTAATGGTATAATTGTTGATGCATCTCCACTAAATCCAACTACACCTACTCTACTTTCTTTATTTTTGCTCATTATAGTTTTGATAGAACTATTTACAGCATTTACCATAGCTTTAGCTCTACTATTTTCTACTGCCGTTTCATTTTTTCCTTTTAAAGGATATGTCATACTTCCAGAAGTATCTAATACAAATACTACATCCATTGGTATTGATACTGTATCAGTTGAAGATGTAATACTTTTTACTGTTATGCTTCCTCTTTGGCCAATTTCAATATCTTCTAATTTTATTGTTGAGTCTGAGCTTACTTTATCTGTAAAAGCTGTATTAGTAATTTCTGTTAATGATGAAATCTTTCTGATTACACCATCTATGTGATATCCATCAGATTCATTCTTTATTACATACCATACTACAACTTCATCATCAGCTAATGTTGTTCCATTTGTTTTTAATGCATCGACTAATTGAGTTCTTGTTATTCCTTTTGCAACCATATCTGTTATTATATTATTATTTTTTATCAAATAATATAGATCATCATTCTTTAAGTTTGCATTAGTATCATAGTGTAAATCTGAGCTATTTAAGTAAACTGTTCCTAGTTCTCCTGTATATAGTGATGCATCATATCCAGTTCCACTACCTTCATATGGTACTTTTCCATCTTTTCTTACAAATAGTTTTGCAGTATTTGCTGTTATTCCATCAATAGTCTTATTACATATATCTTTATATTCTGCTTCTGCTACAACTGTTGCTTTTATTATTAATTCTCTTGCTTCACCTGCTGCTAAGTTTGTTACTTCCCATGTTACTACTGATTGTTTTTTATCATTTTTAGTAACTGTCCAATTATCTCCTTTATCAGTTGTTCCACTTTCTCCAGTTTTTCCATCAACTGTATTTAATGTTAATCTTAATGGAATTTCGTCTGTAACTGTTTTTGAAATTGGCTCACTTCCAGCATTTGTTAATGTAATTTTATAATACACTGTTTCGTTTGCTGCAAATGTATCTTTATTTGTAGCTGGGCTTCCAATATTGCCATTTGCATCTACTTTATATGCTGTTTTACTTATTAATTCATTTGCTCTATTTGTTACAGTTAAACCTTCTTCTGATACCTTTTCATATCCTGTTGGTACTGTCTTTTCTGTTGCAGTATAAGATATTTCTCTTCCTTCTGCATCATATTTAGGTAAATTTTCAGTTCTTGACCATGAATCAGCTTTCTTTGTTCCTGTTACCTCATAATCTATACCATTTACTGTTAATATTATGCTATCTGGTCTTGTATTGAATGTATTATTGTTGTCTTCCCATACTTTTGTCATTGTAACATCTGTTTTTTCTGTTACTCTCTCTGGTTTAAATGTATTTGTAATTACTCCATTTTTAATTGATTTCTCATATAAATCTAATTTTGCTTGGTCTTTAGCACTCACTACAGCTTCATCTATTGTATATGTGATTTTGTTTCCATTTGCATCATATACTGGCAAGTTTCTAAATGTATATGTCCAGTTATCTTTTTCTGTCACTTCTTGTTCTGCTACTACTGTATCACCATTTTTTACTTGTAGTTTTATTGATGTTAATGTATTTGCTTTTGCAGCATCACTATCCATGTTTTCCCATGCTTTTGTTGCTGTTACTTGAGTATTTGGATTTTTTACAACTTTATTATCATTATCATCATCATGTGTTCCATCTTTAGCTGTTGCAGTTGCCACATTGTTTATTGTTCCTTCAGTTTTTACATCTTCTGCTGTTACTGTGTAATAAACTTTTATTTCAACATACTTACCTGGCTCTAATGATTCTATTGTATATACAGTATTTCCTGCATTTACATCTTTATCATCATATTTTACATTTAACGAATCTGTTATTTTTATGTCTTCTAATGTTGTATTTCCTGTATTTGTTACCACTATTGTATATTCTATAACATCATCTGGTCTTACTTTTGTTGTTTCTGTTATATCTGTAAATCCTTCTGCATCTTTTGCTTTTACTGCAGTTGCATCTTTATTTACTAATATATCTGGTTGTTTTTCTACTGGAACATCTATTTCTGGTGATTTATCTCCTGCTGTTGCTACATTCTTGATTTCTGTTTTATTGTCTATATCATTTTGTGTTACTGTGTATGTTCCTGTTACACTTCTTGACTCTCCTACTGGAATTTCTGATATTGTTTCATCTATTCCTGCCATATCATCTTTAACAGCAATATCTTTTAATGTTGTATTTCCTGTATTTGTTACTGTTATTGTGTATGTTATTATTTCTCCTGCTGCTGTTACTTTCTCTTTGTCAGCTGTTTTTACTGCTGTATAACTTGAATTTTGTTCTACTGGAACATCTTTTTCTGGTGATTTATCTCCAACTGTTGCTACATTGTGGATTTTTCCACCTTTATCTATATTTGATTGTTTTAGACTGTTAGTACTAACTAAATTGCCTACAAGAACATCACCAGGTCTATTGGAATAACGCCATAGTAAAGTTATTGCTTCTGCTCTAGATATTTCTTTTCCAATTCCAAAATTATTTTTATCAGTTCCATATGTAATACTATTTTTATAAGCCCATTCTATAGCTTTATAATAATAACTACTTTGGTTTATGTCAGAAAATGGAATTTTGTCTACTTGAAAATTTTGAATTAAAGTTCTTCTTGATTGATCATCAAAATATATGTCTTGTTTAGTATAATTAATTGGAGTACCATCTTGGTCTGTAGTATCTATAGTAGAAGTACAATTTATGTAACTTGTATCATTGGCTCTTCTTCCTCCAAAATTATATAAATTACCTGTAGCGGTGCTATTTCTTACGATAAATCCTTTTGATGAGCTTGCTTGATAATACCTATTGAATATTCCTTGATGTTCAAAAAAGTACCCATATTTTTTATTTCCGATTGATTTACAATTTTCTATTATTACTGACTCTTCATTACTATATCCAGTACCTATTCCAAATCCAGATGCCCCATGCATTGCAACATTCGCACCTGCTTC
>ERZ779869.3235-NODE-3235-length-12804-cov-4.822025_pt1 | contig 12804 bp, 9 predicted proteins | sample MGYA00511557_ERZ779869 | MGnify/ENA primary metagenome ERZ779869 (study PRJEB29588, sample SAMEA2154620) | human gut metagenome | biome: human gut; feature: human-associated habitat; material: faeces | place: Denmark | collected 2008/2010 ...
GTGACCGTCACCCCCACGCCGTTCCGCCGCACGGCCGAGAGCCCCGTCGGGTTGCAGGTGATCGGCCTGCGCGAGATCGAAAAGAGCCCGGGCGCCAACCGCGACGTTTCTCGCATCGTGCGCTCCTATCCCGGCGTATCGTTCTCGCCCGTCGGTTACCGCAACGACCTGATCGTACGCGGCGGCGGCCCGTCGGAGACTACGCTGGAACGGAACCGGCGGACATCGAATGTTCCCTACCTGCCGAAGGTGAAAATGGGGAGCGCACAGATATACTTCGACCAGCTTCGGGAAGAAGACTTGCCAATTTACCACGGAGAAATGTATCTGGAAATGCACAGGGGAACCTATACCTCGCAATCTAACAGCAAGAATAATAGCCGGGAATTTGAAGAAAAAATGCTCTCCCTTGAAAAATTCCTGTCCGTTTCCGGTAATCACGGAAACAAGGAGACTTTGGACGCACTGTGGAAAGAAGCCCTGCTGTATCAGTTCCACGATGTTATACCGGGCTCGTCTATTCGAAGAGTATATGAAGAATCCAATGCCATGTATCGTCAGATGCTGGAACGACTGGGGAAAATGGCACAAGAGGTAGGCGTGAGTTTCCAACCGGGCGCACGACTCCTGAATCCGACAGAAGAAGCGGTCTTTACAATTCAGCCTGCCGGTGACGGTTTCCTGCTCTATGAGGGACGTGAAAAGGAAATCCCTCCCCGCATTTTCAATAACCCGAGAACGGGTCCCGACATTTCTCATATTGAAACCGATTTCTATTCGCTCGATATTGCTCCGGACGGTTCTTTTGAGAATATTTGCCTGTCCGGATCGGGAAAGAAAATTGCCGGAAGCGCAAACCGCCTGCGTGTCTTTATGGATACAGGCGATGCGTGGGACTTTGAGGATGACTACCGGGAACAGCCGGAACGATATATGTCTCTGAAAAAGACGGACACAAAAGACTACGGAGACCTTGTTGTACTGGAGCAGACTTATCAATTTAAGGAGTCCAAGCTGCATCAGACAGTTTTGTTTTACCGCCATGATCCCTGCATTTATGTGACCCATCATGTAGACTGGCGAAATACCGGATATATGCTTCGATCTGAGACAATCCCCCAGATTTGGGCTTCGGTGGTATATAGCGACATTCAATATGGCTATTTGGGTCGCCCTACATCCGATGAAACGGCACATGAAGCGGCGCAATTTGAAATGTGCTGCCAGAAATGGCTGGATCTGTCTCAGAAGAGCTGCGGATTGGCAGTTCTGAACAATGCCAAAAATGGATTCATGGCAAAGCGCGGAATCTTGTCCATAAATCTGCTGCGTTCTACAGATTATCCATGCACCCACAGCGATCAGGAGCCATGTTCCTATTCCTATGCGTTTTATCCGCATGAAGGCGGATTCGACCCGCTGGACATGGAAACCAAGGCGCGCTGCTTCAGTTCACGTTATCTCTACGGGGAAAACTGCGAATTGGCGCCCTCCTTCGACAACCCGCAAATTCAGATAACTGCGTTCAAGCCTGCCTATGATGGAGAAGGATTTGTTCTGCGTGCTTTTGAGTGTACAGGGCAGGAGACAATGACATCACTCAGGCTGCCGAGGGGCTTTGAGGTAGTTTCCGAAGTGAATCTTCTGGAAGACCCTGTAGGTTCTGTGGAACGTGACCTGTGTTTCAAGCCGTTCCAGATTCGCTCCTTCCGTCTGCGGAAGACATCTCATAGCAGCTAAGCGTGCTGCTATATATGAAAAATAGGTGAGAGCATGATACAGAAGGTTCAGTTCAAGAAAATTACAGCCGTGTTCGTGTTGGTTGCCATTTGCTTGTCGCTGGTATCCTGTGCGTCGGCACCATCGGTATCTACGGAAACCGTGAGCCATCCCTTGGAAACGGAAAATTATCCGATACCTGCGGAGAGGGAACCCGTCCCTCTGGATGGGAAAAAGCTGACGATTGGTATTTGGTGTGGCACTCACCACGATTTCTTCTTCGCGACAATGATGCTGCTGAAGGAAGCAGGAATCGATCAGATCATTGGCCCGGATGACTTATGGACCGGCGAAGATGGCATGCTGGAGATGCTGGATCGTGCGGAGCAGTTTGGAATATCCGTGATCCCGAATCTCCGGGGGTGGGATCTCAAGGAGGTTCCTGCTTATGCGGACCATCCGGCACTGCAAGGATTCCTGATGTGGGACGAGCCGTCGGCTACGGATTTCGATTGGCTGGCGGATGCAAAAGAGAAATTCCGCTCGATGATGCCAGAGGATAAAGTGTTCTATGTAAATCTGTTCCCGCAGCCCTGCTCATACGAATCGCTCTATGGCGAGAACTATGACAGCAATGCAGTGAATTATGAAACAAATTATGTAGTTTAAAAAGAAAGAGCCGAGATTTTCTGTGCTGAAGTTACAGAAAATTTCGGCTCTTTCTTTTCAAAAAACATCTGCTTCACTTTTTACCCGAATTCCTGCCGGAATTGACCTATAACAGAGAAATTCACCCCAAATCTGTTATCAGGCCGGGAATGTCATTGCCCGCAAATGACCACGAAGCCGTAGGGGGCAAGTGTGGCGTGGGTCAGGGCTTCCGAGAGCAGGGGCGTTCCGGTAACCGGCTGGGGAAGCTGGCAGGGGTCGGGGCTGAAATTGCACCAGACCGTAATGTCCGCCCCATCAAGGCTTCTGCGGTAGGCAAAAAGCTGCGGGTCATCGGGGACAAGCAGCTGGAAATTGCCCCATTTGAGGATGTCACTTCCTTTGCGCAGGGCAATCAGGTGACGGTAAAAGTGCAGGATGGAGTTTTCGTCCTCCCGGGCGCGCTGTACATTGATCTCGGCAGCGTTGGGATTTACGACGATCCAGGGCGTCCCTGTGGTGAAGCCTCCATTCGCTGTGCTGTCCCACTGCATCGGCGTTCTGGCGTTGTCGCGCCCCTTGTGCCGGATGCCGTTCCACGCCCACGCCTTTTGCGCGTCTGTCTTTGCCTCTTTCAGAAGGTTCAGGCTTTCAATGTCCCGCAGCTGCGAGGCATCGGCAAAGGGATAATTCGTCATACCGATCTCCTCGCCCTGATAAATGAAGGGCGTTCCCCGCTGCAAATACATGACCACCGCCAGCATTCTGGCGCTCCGCTGCCGGAGCGTCTCCGACGCAGTGCAGCCCCAGCGGGATACGATGCGGGGCTGGTCATGGTTGCTCCAGAACAGCGTGTTCCAGTCCAGTGTGCTTTGCCATGCGGCGGTCAGCGCCTTGAATTTCTTCAGAGAAAAGGGGATCACGTTCCACTTCCCGTTCTCGCCGTCGATGTCCATGATGTCAAACTGGAACAGCAGGTCCAGTTCTCTCCCGTCCCCGACGACACTGTTCGCATTATCCAGAGTGACGCAGGTCGTTTCTCCCACGCACATGCAATCCCGACCGTCAAAGCAGCGTTTGCGCATCTCGCGCAGATGGGAATGCAGTGCCGGCTGGAAGGCCGTATGCTCGCCCGGGAAAGCGTAGCCTGAGCCGCTGGCGTCGGGCAGGCCGGGTGCTTTGGCAATCAGGCTGATCACATCCATGCGGAACCCGTCCACGCCCTTGTCGAACCACCAGTTGATCATGGCGTAGACTTCTTCCCGAAGCTTCGGATTTTCCCAGTTGAGGTCAGGCTGCTTCTCCCCGAAAAGATGCAGATACCACTGCTCTGTCGCCGCATCATAGCTCCATGCCGACGGCGTGAAGAAGGATGACCAGTTGTTCGGCTCCTTCCCGCCGCGTCCGTCGCGCCAGATGTAATAGTCGCGGTAGGGATTGTCTTTGGATTTTCTCGATTCGACAAACCATGCGTTCTCGTCCGAGGAATGGTTGACGACCAGATCCATGACCAGCCTGATGTCCCGCCGGTGCATTTCCTCCAGCAGTCGGTCGAAGTCCTCCATCGTGCCGAATTCGGACATGATCTTCCGGTAGTCGCGGATGTCATAGCCCATATCGTCGTTGGGCGAGTCGTAGACCGGGCAGAGCCATACCGCACCGATGCCCAGCCATTGCAGGTAATCCAGCCGAGAGATCAGACCGGGGATGTCCCCGATGCCGTCGCCGTTGGAATCCTGAAAGCTGCGGGGATAAATCTGATAGAACACACGTTCCTTCCACCATGGGTTTTTCATGGAATCGTTCACTCCTTCACAATGAGATCGTCAATAACCGGCAGCGTGCCCCGCGCCGCCGTAAAGCAGGGCAGCGACCCGCCCAGCAGCGCCAGCCAGGGCAGGCTGTAGGGCAGCAGAAGCGCCATTACCGCCGTCAGCGCAAGGGCAAGCAGCAGCCAGCCAAGCGCCAGAGCGGGGCAGCGAAAGGTCAGGCAAATCGCGTTTTTCAGCAGCGCCGGGAGCTTCAGCTCCACCCGCGCCTGCATCTGAAAGGCCAGAGCGCCGATGCACCACAGCAGATAGCTGCCAATCAGGCAGAAGCAGGCCAGCACCGCCCCGACTCCCGCCCCCTCTGTAAGCCGGAAAGAGAACCAGCCGCCGTAAAGAATTGCCGCCGGACCGGCGAAAAAGAGCAGCCCGAGAGGAAGCGACGGGAGAAAATTGGCACGGAAGCTGTTCAGAAAGCGGCGGTACGGCTGTTTTTCCTCCAACAGCAGACTCTGGCAGGCGCGGCATAATGCCGTCCATCCTGCGGGAGCCGTCAGCACCGGCAGGCAGGTCAGCAGAAAAAGCAGATTCAGCACCATCAGCGGCAGCAGCTTTTCAAAGCACAGCCGCACAAAGCCTGCGGTTCTATAGTCTCTCTGCATCGCCGCGGTTCCTCACTTCCTTGTAATACTCCGAGGGACTCATGCCCGTTTTCTTCCGGAACAGCTTTGAGAAATAATACCGGTCGTCGATCCCCACCAGGTACGCGATCTCCTGAAACGGCAGATCCGTGGTCGCAATCAGCTGCTGGGCGTTATAAATGCGCAGCGTGTTGAGATATGTAAAGATCGGCGCGTCGGTCAGCTTGGAAAAGGCGCGGTTCATGTAGTCGAAATTCATCTCGAAGACGTCTTCGATCTCCTGGCTCGACAGCGGCCGCGTATAATTTTCGTTGAGGTAATGGCGCAGCCGCTCGGCCACGACTTCCGACTTTTTCAGTTTCTTCCCCTGAGCAGCGCCCCGCGCCAGCAGGTGCTCATGTGCCACTTCCAGAAAGAACGAATGCAGCAGCGCGGCGGTGCGGCGCTTGTAGTGCTCCTCCCGGGCATTGTAGCAGTCCAGCGCGGTGCGGAGTATCGTATTGAATTCACTGCCCGGCAGGTGAAACTGCTTCGGAAGATAGGTGATGGGGTCGGTGGGGTCGGCTTCGTCCAGATTGTAGCTCACAAGGCTCAGCCTGCGCTTTTCCGCAAGCAGCGACATGGCCGCGTCCTCATTCTTCATCCGCGCCATTTCCGGGTGGGTGAAATGGGCATAGTAATAATTGCAGGCCGCGCGCTGATAGCCCTCGTGGCACAGCCCCGGCTCAAGCAGGAAGAAATCCCCTGCCTTGAGGTGATAGAAAATGCCGTCCTCCTGCAGATACATATTCCCGTCACGGATCACATACAGGACATACTCGTCGATCGTCCGGGAAAAGTGAATCCACGGCTCGGTGTAGTTGATCCGCCCCAGCATCCGTACACGGGGAAGCAGATCTGCATTGTAAGACAGAAGCATCGTCATTCCTCCAGTTGCACCCACACGGCAGTCCAGCAGCGCACGTCGGGCAGCTTTACGGTATAGATGCAGCCGTTCTTCGTTTGCTCCGCCGTGTAGGGAAGCTTTTGTGCCGCCAGACACTCGCTGTCCGGCGAGGCACAGTAGATGCCGCGCACCGGCCGGTCGAGGCGGATGGCCGCCGAAATACCCGCTGCCAATACCGGCTCCCGCTTTCCCTCGTTCCACATGGCGTTGTTGCCGCGCAGGTTGATCAGGTGGAGGGTCAGCCGGTCACGGGATTCGCGGAGGAGCGTCCAGACCGTGTCCGCCTGTCCGTCCGTGGAGAAGGTGCAGGCATCGGAGAAGAAGCGGACATCCTCGTTAATGCCGCCAGAGGCCGTCTTGCCAATATCCATACCGGGATCATTATATAACAAATCCTTGTATCTGACAAGAAAATCGCAATTGCGCTGTACGATTGGAAGAAAGCTTTCCCGCAGGTGGGCGTAGTTGACATAATAACTGTCCCGCAGCAGGCTGCGGTTCTCGCCCAGAACGAGCTGCGTACCGCCGGAGGCAGAGATCACCGCCCACGCAAGACGGAATGAGCGCTCTGCCGCGTCCATATCCTCTCCCTGAAACGCCTTCAGATAGGCGGCAAGGATGACATTCCGGTGGGACAGCAGCCGCGCTTCCCGAATCAGGCGGTAAAGGTCAAAATAGGTATCGTGGGGCGGCCAGACCTCGATATACACTGCATCCTGTGCCGCCGCGGCGACGGTTTCCGTCGGCCAGTTATTGACGGCGTTGAAGATCACGCCGCCGTCGGCCGCTTCCTCGCGGACGGCCTGCGCCGCCGCATTGATCAGGCGTGGGAACTCGTCCGCCAGCTCCACGGGGCGGTGTTCCGCGTCCCAGATCCGTTTGGGAAAGCCATAGGTATCCATGTGGATGCCGGAAAAGCCGAAGCGCACGGCACTGCGGAATTCCTCCACAATATGCTTCGCCCAGCCGCAGGAGGACGCCACATTCATATAGTACAGCCACCCGGCAAAGGTCATCGGCTGACCGTCCATCGTGTACATTCCCCACGTTGGGTGCGCTGCAAAGGTGTCCTTTGTCGCCGCGTAGACCGCGCCGTAGGCCAGCGGACGGATGCCGCAGGCTTTGCAGTGTTTGATTTTTTTCGAAATGACGCCTAAATCCGTCGGGCGTCCCATCGGGTCGTCATACTGCTCGGTGGGGGGCAGAAGCCGGTCGTGCCGGTACATCCAGTCGTAAAACTGCACCGCGTTCAGATGCAGATCCCGCATCCACTCCACATCCAGCCTGTCCCCGTCGGCGGAGGAAAAATCAGACAGAAAGCCGTAGCGAATTTCGGTTCTGCGGTCGGAAACCACATCAAACGCGCCTTCCCAGACGCCGTCTTCTGTGCTGATGCGCACACCGTAGCCGCCCACCGGCACATCCGTCAATACCAACACGTTGCCCTCCCGGACGGCTCGCAGCGTGACCGGACGCTCCATACGGAAGAACGTCGCTGAAAGAAGCGCCGAATGCGCCGGCAGGATCAGCCGAACCGGCTCGCCGGGCAGATATTGTGCTTTGTCAAAATGACAGGTGATTTTCTGCATTGGCTTATCCTTTCACTGCTCCCTGAGTCAGTCCGCCCACGACCGTTTTCCGCTGGAAAACCACAAACAGAACGATCACAGGGATCAGCGCCATGATCGACGCAGCAAACACCCACTCCCACCGTGTCGCATACTGTCCGTTCAGCCGCTGGAGCAGCAGCGGGAAGGTGATCATTTTCTCATTCGCGCCCACCAGAACCTTCGCCGTAAAGTATTCCTCCCAGAAGCCCTGGAAGGCAAAAATGGTCATGGTGCCCACCGCCGGGGCAGAGAGGGGCAGCATTACCCGGAAGAAAATGTCCTTGTGACCGCCGCCGTCCAGCAGCACCGACTCCGCCAGCGAGCTTGGCAGGCTGCGGAAAAAGTTGCGCAGGAAGAAGGTGTGCCCGCAGACATTGGTCGCAACGTAGATCAGAATCAGTCCCGCCCGGGTGCCGATCAGGCCGTTGGGCAGGCCGGGAAGCGTAAGCTGCTTAAGCACCAGAAACTGGGGGATGATATTCAAAAAACCCGGCATCATCAGCGTAAACAGGTAAACCGCAAACAGCTTGTCGCGCCCGGGAAAACGGATGCAGGCAAAGCCGTAGGCGGAAAGCGTCGAAACAAATACCGAGATCATAACGGTAATGACGGTATTGATCACACTGTTTGCCAGTGCCGTCGGGAAAATGTCCATACTGAGAATGTGCCGGTACGCCGAAAAGTCCAGCCGCGTGGGGAAAAGCTTCGGCGGATAGGGCAGCACATAGCTGAACTCCTCAAAGGAGTTCGTGATCATAAAGAAGAACGGAACGGAGAAAATCAGCAGCGATGCGATCAGAATGACCCACAAAACCGTCTGCCCGAGGATCTCCGTTGCTTTTTTGCCGCGGAGCTTCATTTCTATCCCTCCTGTTCCACGTTGTCCAGCTTGAAGACGCGATTGAGAATGATCGTCAGCGCAACGATCGTCACGGCGGAGATCATGCCGATGGCGGAAGCCTCGCCGAATTCGAACTGATTGAATGCTCTGTCATACAGCAGGTATTGCAGCACCGAGGTCTTCCCGTTGGGGTCGCCGCCGGTCAGCATCATGACCTGGATGAAGACGTTGAAGGAACCGATGATCATATTGACCATCACATAAAAGGTCGTGGGGCGAAGTCCCGGCATCGTGATATGCCAGAATTTCTTCCACAGACCCGCACCGTCCAGCTCTGCCGCCTCGTAGCGCTCCTTAGGAATTCCCTGCAATGCCGCGAGGTAGACCAGCATCGACCAGCCCACGTTTTTCCAGATGCCCATCAGCCAGATTGCCGCGTTGCCCGACCATTCCCGCAGCAGCCAGGGCACATAGTCGTCCATGACGTGGAGCACATCCACCAGCAGGTAGTTGATCAGGCCGCGGTCGGAGTTATTGAACATATACTGGAACACCAGACTGACGATGACCCACGAAGTGATGACCGGCAGATAAAAGCCGACGCGGAAGATCGTCTGCCCCCGCCTGAGGTTGTTGATCAGGTAGGCAAACAGCATTCCGCCCAGCAGAATGAACGGCACCGTCACCAGCGCGTACAGGAAATTGTTCCGGTAAGCGTACCAGAAGCGGGAGCCGCCGGACAGAACGTTCTTGAAGTTTTCCAGGCCGATGAACGTGATCTCGCCCTGCACGATCCTGTACTCAGACAGCGCGATCCGGATGGTAAAAAACATCGGATAGATGACGAACGCCAGCACCAGCAGCAGGCCGGGAAGGACGAAGGGTGCTGCCGCTGCATAGGCCCGAAGGCCCTTTTTGACGGATGATTTTCCACATACCGGGGATGGTTCATGCTGCAGCAGCTTCATTGGCGCTGCCTCCTTTTTTCCAAGGGAGCGCAGAACCCTCCGGCTCTGCGCTCCTGATATTTTGGTATTCAGAGTTTCCCTTAGGAAAGCTGCCCGTCGATCTTTGCTGCGGCGTCGTGCATCGCCTGCGCAGCGTCAGCGCCCTCTACGAAGATGCTGGTCACCATTTCGCTCCAGATCTCCTGGATCGCGGCGTTGTTGGGGGAGGGAATTCTCGCTTTGGCGGATTCCATCTGCTTCATGTAAACCGACCACACCGGGTTATTCTTGACTGCGTCGTTCTCCACAAGGGACTTGAGGATGGGCAGCTGACCGGCCTCCAGCATGGCAAGCTGTACTTCCTCGCTGGTCATGAATTTCGCGAATTCATAGGCGGCGTCCTTCTGCTTGCTGGTGGAGAAAACAGCGATGTCCTCGCCGCCGACAACGGAAGCGCTGCGGCCTTCGTAGGTGGGAATGGTCGCGGCAACGATGCCCTTTGCTTCGCAGTCATCATAGGAGCCGAAGTACCAGGGGCCTTCAAAGAACATGGCATATTCGCTGTTGATGCCGTCCCACGCATCCACGGAGCCGTCCACGTCACGGATGGTGAAGATCTTCTGGTCGTGCAGCTCGATCAGCTTGTTCATGGCGGCGATGCTGGCATCGCTGTCCAGATAGCCGGTCGCCTTCGTAAAGCCGTCGTCGGTCAGCGTGCCGCCAAACAGCCAGAAGTAGGGGTACATATCCCAGTCGCCCACGCCGGAAACGTTCAGACTGTAGGTGCCGCGATCCTTGGCCGCTTCGATGAAGGCTTCCATCGTCTCGGGAACATCATCCAGACCAATTTCCTTCAGCACGTTCTTGTTGACGACTGCGGCCTTGCAGTTGGTGTCCAGCGGCAGGCCGTAATACTTGCCCTGATAGAGGTTGGTGGACAGGGGCGCGTCCAGATAATTGCCGGAGATCTCCGCGAAGTCCGCGTAATCGCTCAGGGCAACAAGACCGCCCTGCTTGGCATAGGCCGCGATGTTGGCAATGTCAACACGGGCAACGTCGGGGCTCATGCCGGTGCCGAAGGAGGTGACGATCATCTCGTGGAACTGACCGCCGTCCTGGCGCACCGCGTCGATCTTGATATTCGGATGATCCTTCTCCCACAGCGGCAGAACCACGTCTTTAAACTGGGCTTCTTCCGCATCGCCGTAGGTGTGCCAGAAGGTCAGAGTGATTTCTTCGTCCGCCGGGGTGCTGTCCTTTGCCGGCTCTGCCTTCTCAGTTGCCTCCGCTTTTGCGGGCTGTTCGGTCTTTCCTGTGCAGCCGGCCATGCACGCCGTCAGAAGCGCGGCGGCCAGAAGCAGCGCAAGCAGTTTTGCAAGTTTGTTTTTCATGTTGATCCTCCTTACTTTTGTTGAACGTGTTTCGGCGTACATACAGATATCCGCCGGTGAAGAAGGTCGGACAGCGTCGCGCGATGGTATTTTTCCGCCATCCGAGCTTTGCATCAGAGCTGTCGGTCGTCTATCCATATTGTACAGTTTTTTGGCGGGATTGCAATACGGTAACCCCTGTATTTTGCCTCCGCCGTTGGTCGATATGACCAACTTGCTGTGCTTATTATCCATCTTTACAGTGCATTCTGTAAATGGGCGCTGGCGACTTTATTTGTATTTCAGCGACCTTTTTGTTCCGGCAAATAAAAAAGGGCGCGCCGCAAAACGCACCCGGGAAACACCGCATCTGCCTCCCAGGAAGGGGGCTGATGTGGTGCTTACGTCAGAATGGAGTTGGAATGAAGATAGTTAAGGCTAAGGCATGTCGGAATTTGTGAACGGAAATTGCTTTGCTTTTCACGGATATGTAGACAGAGCCAACCCCCAAAACTTCTGCATCTAAAGTGTTGAACAGATACAGAAGTGATGTTTACTTTTGATCTCGGACGAAAAAAGTTCGGGCAAAAGTGAACATTTCTTTTCATGCGCTATATTAGTGCTTGTAATGTTTGAATTTTCGGGGTAAAATGTTAACATGAATTTTTGAGTTTCTATTGATCTCCTCCCATATTTGGAGCTGGTTGGAAACGGTTTTGCCTGATTCGCGCGTAGTATGAGCAGCGCCCTTTTTGATTTCAGAGGAAATCTGAAAAAGGGCGCTGATTTTGTATAGAGTTTTCAGAAAGTTATCATTTGGAAACCTGCCGGGATTTTTGTGGTGTGAAGCCATAAGAATCCCGGCTTTTTTCATTTTCAAAAAGGGCGCTGGCTTCCAGCTCCTGATTATCAGTCGTTCTTCCTTAAGCGGGAAGGGCGGCTTTTTTCGTTTTCGGAGTAAATTACCTGCGTCTGAAAAAAGGGCGCCGGAGAATATGGAGGTTAAAAGTGAAAAATCAAATGAGTTCCAAACCTATGAGAACCGTCCCGGAATACCGTGACCATACCGGCCCTCCCGGTTTTGCAGAGAAACCCATCTGTAGGGCATCCCCACTGTGCGAGGGGTGCCCTTTTCCCGGTCATGGTTTTCTGTGTCAGGGCGGGGACGGGGAGTGTATACCTTCGATGGAGTGGCCACTGATCTGATTCAGGTGGACGAGGATGGGAATGTTAAGAAACTTCCCGACACGCAAATCACCTTCGAAAATGGCTATGAACTGCAGCAGCAGGCTGGCCGGTATTACACGCTGAAGTTTGTGGAGAACGTGCTCAGCAAGAAGGATAACTTCAAGATCATTGACACCCATATTAATGCACAGAAGAGCTTCGTTCGTGGCGGTATCGCCAATGATCAGCCCATTGCGATGATTCTGGAAGGCTCCTGGTGGGAGAATGAGGCGAAGGACGCATTTAACGATCTGGCGGATAATGGCCTTGAGCGCCATAATTATGCGGTTATGCCCAAGCCCCATGCTACGGAAGAAAAAATTGGTCAAAAGGCTGCGTGGCTGTCTCAGTCCGGCTCCTATGGCTTTGTCGCAAGCGCATCGGATAACAAGCCTCTGGCACTGGAGTTCCTTCGCTTCCTGCATACCAATGACGAACTGTCTCATTTTACTGCGGAAGTGAACATCACCCGGCCCCTTTCCTATACTGTGACTGCAGAGGATCAGAGCAAGATGACAACCTATGGTAAGTCCCTGCTGACGCTGAAGAAAGAAAGCGATATTCTCTATCCATATGCCAATGAACTGGGGGCGCTGAACAATCCCCAGCTGTTCTGGTCCTATGGATGGGCTTGGCTGACGGATGTGAACGGTTACGAATACCGCAATCCGTGGCTGTACTTTATGGAAGTAGAAGACGCAAGTTCGGAAGCCTACTTTAACGGACAGAAGAAATACTTTGAGATGCGCTGGGATGCGGTGCTTTGATCGACGATCTCCGCTCTCTTTATATGAGGAAGTAATTCATGAATCAAACAGAACCGAGAGGAATTAGAAAACGCCATAGGGACAAGGGAGACCTGTTATTTTACGGCTTGCTGCTGGCGCTCCCCCTTGCGCAGATACTGGTGTTCTATTTCGGCGTGAATTTTCAGTCTATTTTGATGGCATTTCAGCGCTATGATGCATGCGTCAAAGTCAAATATGACCCAGTCCGGTATCAGCAGATGACGGAAGAAAACATTGTCAAAACTCAAGAAGTTATTGAATATTATGGGAAGTATTGGCTGATTTGTCATACGGATATGCA
>ERZ779869.3237-NODE-3237-length-12801-cov-4.343402_pt1 | contig 12801 bp, 10 predicted proteins | sample MGYA00511557_ERZ779869 | MGnify/ENA primary metagenome ERZ779869 (study PRJEB29588, sample SAMEA2154620) | human gut metagenome | biome: human gut; feature: human-associated habitat; material: faeces | place: Denmark | collected 2008/2010 ...
AATTGTTATGTGGAGGAGTTTGAAAATGGCAGAAAATAATATAGAGAAAAATAGTAATATAGAAAAAATAAATGAAGATACTGTTAGTGAAAGCAAAGTAGCAGGAAATTCTGAAAAACAAGAAAAGCCAAAAACAACAAAAACTACAACGCATAAAAGTGGAACTAAGAAGAGCACTACAACATCTAAAACTAAGAAAAGTTCAAAAGAAAACTCATCTACTGCTAAAAAAACTTCAAGCTCAAGAATTGGAAAGAATACAAAGAAAGAAATTGCTATTGAAGAGCCAGTGAAAGCTAATACGAAAACAAAAAGTAAGACTACTAAAAAAGGAGCTTCAAAGACAAATACCACAAAAACAAGTACCACCAAAAAAACAACTACTCCTACAGAAAAAAAGACTAATGCTAAGAAAACAACTAAAAGTGGAAATACTAACAAGGTAGAAAAATCTAAGGCAGTAAAAAAATCGAAAAAAACAGACGATAGAATTAAACAAATAATTAATGAACAACTAGATAATGTTGATAAATTCGAAGAAGTAAAAGAAGTTCCGGCTAAAAAGAAAAAAGATAAGAAAAAAATTGATGAAAAACAAATAGAAGAACAAATTGAAACAGCTAAAAAAATGCCAAAAGATGAAAAGAAAAAAATATATAAAAAGGTATTTGCAAATATTATTCTAGGAATTGTTGTAACATTATATTTTATTGGAATCGGAATAGGTTTTTTAAATATTGATGGTCCAACATTTATCACAGATTTGAAGGTATTCAGTTTGTCAATATTGGCAATTGCAATTATATTATTTGAGTTTGCATATGGAAAAGATGATGATAAAACAGCATTATATGGAGTGGAAATGCTATTTGTAGCAATAATGTCTTTGGTATTATTATATACATGCATATTACATAAAGACAAATTTATAGCAGTAGCAAATATTGTAGCTTGTATAGGCGTATTGTATTATCTTGTAAAATCAATATCAATATATATACGTGAAAAATTAAAATGGAAAAAGACAATAAGTGATGTTAAAGAGATTGTAGCAGAAGAATAGTAAAGATTAAACATAATTACAACTCGAAACTATATGTTGAAGGAGGAATGTTGCAAACAATGAAAAGCATGACAGGCTTTGGAAGAGCTAGTTTAGAAAGTAACGGTAAAAACTACATAATAGAAATAAAAACTGTAAATAATAAATATAGTGATATAACAGTAAAATCTCCAAAGAGACTAAGTTTTATGGAAGACAAAATAAGAAAACAAATTGCCAATAGAATTACTAGAGGAAAAGTTGAAGTATCAGTTAGCTTTTTCGACTTTAGTAATAAATCTAAGAATGTTGTTTTAAACAAGGAAATTGCAAAAGAATACATAAAGCAGTTAAGAGAGATTGCCGATGAAAACAATTTATCTGAAAATATTAGTGTTGTTGAAATAGCAAAACTTCCAGATATATTAAATTCGATAGATTCGGACAATGATGAAGAAATTGCAAGTGAGACTTTACAATGTTTAAATATGGCATTGGATAGCTTAATAGAAATGAGAAAAACAGAAGGCGAAAATATAAAACAAGATTTACTTGTGAGAATAGAAAGAGTACAGAATTTAGTTGATAAAATAGCCGAAAATTCTAAAGGCATAGTCGAAGAATATGTAAGTAAATTAGAGAAAAGAGTAAAAGAAATTCTAAAAACTGATGTCGTTGATGAAAATAGAATTGCACAAGAAGCGGTAATATATGCAGATAAAACATCAATTGAAGAAGAATTGACTCGCTTGAATAGCCATATAGTTCAATTTAAAGAATTAGTAAATAGTGATGGACCAGTTGGGAAAAAGTTGGATTTCATGATACAAGAGATGAATAGAGAAACTAACACAATAGGTTCGAAAGCAGGAAGTGGAGAAATAACAAAAGCAGTAATTGATTTAAAGGTTGAGCTAGAGGACATAAGAGAGCAAATACAAAATATAGAATAAATTTAGTATTTTAAAGTGACAAAGCCACTAAAACGTGGTATAATAGTAGAAAATCGGAAAGAAGGTAATTGAATTATGATGATAAAACCAAGCGTTGCAGAATTACTAGAGAAGGTAGATAATAGATATGAATTAGTAATTGCAACATCAAAAAGGGCTAGACAAATTGCACAAGGAGCAGAACCATTAGTAAAAACAGATGATGTAGCTCCAGATTCTATAGCAGCAGACGAGATTGATGCTGGAAAGGTGAAGGTATGCTAGTATTATTATCAGGAGTTTCTGGTGCTGGTAAAGACACAATAAAAAGAGAATTAATAAAAAGAAATAAAAATATTACATCTTTACCATCTTATACAGATAGAGAACCAAGAGAAGGCGAAGTAAATGGGGAAATATATAACTTTATTTCTACACAAGAATTCGAAGAGTTAATAAAAAATGGGGACCTATACGAGTACGACGTACACCACGACCATTATTATGGAACATCAAAGCATTTATTAAATGAACGCTTAGAAAGTGGTAAAATAATAGTAAAAGATATCGATGTAAATGGAACAGAAAATTTAGTAAAACTACTAGGAAAAGATACAAGAATTGTAACAATATTCTTACGTGTTCCAAAGGAAGAATTGCATAGAAGATTATTGCAAAGAACACCAGATGCAGATCCAAAAGAGATAACCTTGCGTTTAAATAGATTTGATTATGAAGAATCTAAAATTGGTGTATATGATTATGTATTGAAAAACAATAATTTAGAAAAAACAATACAAATAATAACTGCAATAATAGAAAATGAAAGTAAAGTAAAAAATGTAGAATTTTAATGCTTAAGAGCAAGAACTGAATTTTGAAAAGATACAGATAATCAAAGATTATCTAAAAAACCCGGTATGTTACAGCATACCGGGTTTTAATCAATCTTTGAATAAATTATTGCTAATCTTATAAAAAAATTATATAATCATACCATAAGAAAAGGAGCAATCATGATAGCAGAAGTTATTATAAACAGCAATGTTAAGAATTTGAATAGAAAATTTGACTATATTATCCCGGAAGAGCTTGAAGCACAGGCTATTGTGGGAGCTAGAGTTTTGCTGCCTTTTGGCAATAAGAAGGAGCTTGAAGAAGGTTATATTGTTGGAATCAAAGAGACTTCTGAGTATTTAGATAAATTAAAGAGTATTGCTCAAATTGAGAGCAAGTTACATTTAAGTGATGAGAAAATTGAGCTTGCAAAGTGGATGGCTCATAGATATTTCTGCAATGTTTCAGACTGTATGAAGCTAATGCTGCCACCTGGAACAACTGCAAAGGTCATGTCAAATAGAGTAAATGATAAGACGCAAAATTTTGTATATTTAACAAAAGAAGCGGACGAAATTGAGGCAGATATAGAGAGTAAAAAGTTGAAATCTGATAAGCAAATTAGAGCCTTAAAATTCTTAATTGAGAATGTTGAAAATGAAATATTAAGTACAGATTTGCAAATGTTTGCAGATGTAACGAATGCTGTTTTAAAGACTCTTGAAAAGAATGGTTATATTGAAATTGTAGAAAAAGAAGTAGAGAGAAATCCATTTATTCATAAAGTTATAGAAAAGAGTCAGGATTTGGTGTTAAATTCGGAACAACAAGATGCTTTTGATAAAATAAATGCTTCTTTGCAATTTAATGAATATGATGAATTTTTACTATTTGGTGTTACTGGTTCTGGAAAAACAGAAATTTATATTAGACTCATAGAAGAGGCGTTGAAACTTGGAAAAGATAGTATTATGCTAGTTCCGGAAATTTCTCTTACTCCACAGACTGTGGATAGATTTTTGAGTAGATTTGGTGAAGAAAAAATAGCGGTTTTACATAGCAAATTATCAGTTGGAGAAAGATATGACCAATGGAAAAAGATTGAGCGTGGAGATGCCAAAATTGTAATAGGAGCAAGGTCTGCAATTTTTGCACCGGTCCAAAATCTGGGATTAATCATAATTGATGAGGAGCATGACGATTCATATAAGTCTGAGATGAGTCCTCGCTACAGTGCAAAAGAGATTGCAAGTTACTTAGGAAAACAGCATAATGTACCAGTAGTTCTTGGAAGTGCTACTCCAGATATGACAACATATCATGATGCTATAAATGGAAAGAAAGAATTGCTGGAATTAACCAAAAGGGCTAATAATGCAAGCCTTCCAGATATAGAAATTGTAGATTTACGCCATGAACTTGCAAGTGGTAATAAAACAATGGTTAGTCAAAAATTACATGACGAGATTGAAGAAAATTTAAAAAATAAGAAGCAGACAATTTTATTCTTAAATAGAAGAGGATTTGCTACTTTCATAATGTGTAGAGATTGTGGATATACTGCTAAATGTAAAAATTGTGATATAACTCTTACATATCATTTGAAGGAAAATAAATTAAAGTGCCACTATTGTGGTTACGAGACAAATGCACTTACTGTATGTCCAGAATGTGGTGGCAAGAATATTAGGTATTTCGGAACTGGAACACAGAAACTAGAAGAGCAGATAAAAACAATGTTTCCTGATGCTACAACAATCAGAATGGATATAGATACAGTAACAAAGAAAAATTCACACGAAGATATTTTAAATAGTTTCAAAAAAGATGGAATAGATATACTTATTGGAACTCAAATGGTGGTAAAGGGACACGATTTTCCGAATGTTACTCTTGTTGGAGTAATTGCTGCTGATAGTAGCCTAAATATAGACGATTATAGGGCTCACGAGCGTACTTTTCAAACTCTTACTCAAGTTGCAGGTCGTGCTGGAAGAGGAAAAGACAAAGGAAGAGTAATAATTCAAACTTACAATCCAGATGCATTTTGTATTCAATATTCACAAAAACAAGATTACAAATTATTTTATGATACAGAAATACACCTAAGAAAACAGTTGAGATATCCGCCTTTCTGTGATATAATACTAATTGGAGTTTCTAGTAAATCGTATAAAGAATTAGAAGAAACTTCGAATAAAATATATGAAAGTTTGAAGGCAAAAATACATACGGAAAAATTGCAAATATTATTGTACAAGCCTGTTCCAGCTCCAATTGACAGAATAAAAAATAAATTTAGGTGGAGAATAATAGTAAAATGTATTGTGGGAGAGCCGATAATAAATGCAATAGACGATACTGTAAAAAATGCTGGAAATAAAAATACAAAAAATGATACTAGAATAGTTGTAGATGTAAATCCAAGTAATATGCTGTAAAAATTATTTGAATGGATTTCATAAAAAATTATAAAAAAATACACATAGGCATCAATATTTATAATGGGAGAAAGGAGCAAATAGAATGGCAATAAGAGAAATAAGATTATCAAATGATGAAATTCTAAGAAAGACTTCAAGAGAGGTTGAAACTGTTGATGATAGAATAAAAGAATTATTAGATGATATGGTTGAAACCATGCACAAATATAATGGAGTTGGACTAGCTGGACCACAAGTTGGTGTACTTAAAAGAGTAATTGTTATAGATTTATATGATGGTGAAGAGCCATTAAAACTTGTAAACCCTAAAATTATTAAGACTAAAGGAGAACAAGAAGTCGAAGAAGGATGCTTAAGCTTTCCAAATGAATATGCAAAAATGATAAGACCAAAAGAAGTTGTGGTTGAAGCTTTGAATGAAGAAGGAAAGAAAGTAAAAATAGTTGGAAAAGACTTACTAGCACAAGCCTTAGCTCATGAAATAGATCATTTAAATGGGGTTTTGTTTATTGATAACATGATTCCAGGAACTTTAGAATATATTAGTCCAGAAGACAACAAATAAATTACAATTGACTAGAATAATGCTACTAATTTTGTATAAAACAAGTTAGTAGCTTAATAATTAAAAAATAAAATGTTTTAAATTAATTTTTTAGTAATCTCGAATGAAAGGTATGATAAAATATGAGAATTTTATTTATGGGAACACCAGATTTTGCATTAGAGTCACTTAAGGCTTTATATGAAGCAAAATATGATATAATTGGAGTAGTTACAAATATAGATAAACCAAAGGGAAGAGGCATGAAGATGGTGGCTTCTCCTGTAAAAGAATATGCAATAGAGAAAAATTTGCAAGTTTATCAACCTATAAAAGTTAGAAATAATCCGGAATTTTTGGAGGAAGTAAAGAAACTAAATCCAGACTTAATTTGTGTTGTTGCATATGGAAAAATTTTGCCACAAGAATTGTTAGATATTCCCCAATATGGTTGTGTAAATGTTCATGGCTCATTATTGCCAGAATATAGAGGCGCCGCACCAATTCAGTGGGCTGTACTAAACGGAGATAAGAAAACAGGTGTAACCACTATGTTTATGAATGCTGGAATGGATACTGGAGACATGATATTAAAAGAAGAAGTTGAAATCGGAGATGACGAAACGACTGGCGAATTGTGGGATAGATTAAAAATGATAGGAGCAAATCTATTAATAAAAACAGTAAAAGAAATTGAGAATGGAACTGCCACAAGAACTAAACAACCAGAAGAAGGAACTATGGCTCCAATGCTATCTAAAGAAATGGCAAAAATTGACTGGAAAAACAAGACTGCAAATAATATAAAAAATCTTGTAAGAGGCTTAAATCCAATAATGGGAGCATATACTTTTTTGGATGGCAAAAAGATAAAATTCTGGAAAGTACAAACACTAACAGAAAATGAATTATTAGAAAAATTCCAGGAATTAGAAGAATACAAATATCATTTAAACAAAATGCAAGCTGGAACTGTATTATTTTCAGACGATAAGAAAGGACTATTTATAAAAGCAAATGATGGAATATTACAAGTACTTGAAATACAAGGAGAAAACTCTAAAAGAATGGTGGTAGGAGACTTTTTAAGAGGAAATCCTGTGGAGGCTGGAAAAATATTTGAATAAATTATTTCCCTACCAAGGTTAAAGAAAATAAGAGGAAAATTTTAAAATTCCTCTTATTTTTGTTTATTTAAAACTTACAACAGTTACACCCATTTCACCTTCTCCATAGGTTCCCATTCTGAAACTTTTTACATGAGGATTCTTCTTTAGAAAACTGTGAATTCCATCGCGTAAACGTCCTGTTCCTTTTCCGTGAACTATTCTAGCGTTTTCTAAATTTGCCATGTAGCAATCGTCTAAATATTTATCCACAATAGGAAGTGCTTGGTCAACTGTTAATCCGATGACATTAATTTCTGAAGCTACATTTTGAGCTTTATTATTTGAAAATGTAACATTACTATTTTTATGTGTGCTACCAGATTGTTTTGTACTAGATTTTTTTGAAGCATTCAATAATAATAAATCTGATAGTTTAACATTTGTTGTTAGAGCTCCAATTTGAACACGTACTTCATTCGACCTGTTTGGAAGTGAAAGAACGGTTCCTTTAGCATTGAAGTTTTTGCACATTACTTCCATGCCGACTGTAATATCTTCCGATGACAAAGACTTAGAATTGCTTACTGAATTATCAGTTTCAATATGTGAAAGTGTATCTATTGATGAGTTCAATTTATTTCTTAGAACATTTGCACTTTTTGTGTTAGTAGATTCTTTATTTAATTCACGTATTATTTCATTCGCCTCATCTTTAGCATCTAGTAAGATTTCTCTTGCTTTTTGCTTTGCATCAGAGACAATATTTTCCGCCTCTTGTGTCAATTTTGAATTGTCTCTTTCTAACGATTTTCTTAAAAGTTCTACCTGACTAGAATTTTTTCTAATTTTTTCTTTTTCCTCTTCAATAGCCAATTTATCATCATAAATATTTTTCAATAATGTTTCTATATTGACATCATCATCTTTTTGAAAAGATTTTGCCCTGTCTAATATTTCATCAGACAAACCTAATTTTTTGCTAATTGCAAAAGCATTACTCTTTCCGGGAATACCAATCAATAACTTGTAAGTAGGGCGAAGATGTTCTACATCAAAATCAGAGCTTGCGTTTTCGAATCCTTCATGTGTTAAGGCATATTTTTTTAGCTCTGGATAGTGAGTTGTGCAAATAGTTAAGGCTCCAAGAGTATGCAAATTCTCTAAGATGCTTATAGCTAAGCTTGCTCCTTCGACGGGGTCTGTACCAGAACCAAGTTCATCTAATAAAACTAAGCTTGATGAAGTTGCTTCCTTTAAAATTTCTATTATATTTACCATGTGTGATGAGAATGTACTCAAAGATTCTTGAATACTCTGCTCATCGCCAATATCGGCAAAAACATTATCGAATACGAATATACTGCTGTTTTCTCTTGCAGGAATAAGAATTCCACTGCAAGCCATCAGGCAAAACAAACCAACAGTTTTAAGAGTTACAGTTTTTCCACCAGTATTTGGCCCTGTAATCAATAATGAAGTATAATTGTTACCTAACGAAACATCAATAGGTACAACTACTTCTGGACTTATTAGAGGGTGTCTAGCACCATATAAATTAATTTCTTTCTTATCATTTATCAGCGGACAAATTCCATTGATTTTCTTAGAATATTTTGCCTTAGCAAATATAAAATCAATTTGACCAATTGCTCCTAATGTTGTCTTTATCTTACTTGCAATAGGGAACAATGATAATGATAAATTTTTTAGAATTTTCTCAATTTCGATTGATTCCTCTGCTTTAATTCCATTAATTTTATTATTAAGCTCAAATATTGAAGAAGGCTCAATATAAACAGTAGAACCACTAGCTGAAATATCTAAAATTGCACCAGAAATGCTATCTTTATATTCTTCTTTAACTGGGATAACGAATCTATCATTTCTAATAGTAATAATCGAATCCATTAAATATTTAGAATATGAAGACGAGTGGATAAAATTAGACAGTTTATCACGTACATCTTGCTCTAATTTACGCTTATTTCTACGTAAAGCAGACAATGTTTTTGATGCATCATCTGAGATTGTATATTCATCGATTATGGAATTTAGAATATTTTTTTCTATTGTCTCATTATAATAAAGCATAGAAAAATAATCTTCTAAAAGTGAAAAATCAGACAAATCAAAAGTATCATCAGCAAAAAAATAGTCATGCAAAAATCTAGATGTCTGTAATACATGAGCTACATCTAACAAAGCCTTAGCAGATAATGAATTATAGCTTTCTAAATTTTTTATCCAAATATCAATATTAGTAATATTTGAAATAGGTGGTTCTCCTTTTCTATAAAGCAAAGTCTGAGCCGTACTGGTTTCTTCAAGCTTCATTTTTACTAAATCTTTATTATTTAATGGCATCAGCTTATAAACAAAGTCTTTTCCAATATATGTAGAGCAATAATTAGACACTAAATCTAAAATTTTATTATATTCCAATTTATTTAAATATTTTTCTATCATCATAAAACTCCTAAACAAAACTTGTATAATTATAACACGGAATAAGCGGAATGGCAACAATCACTAATAGAAAAAATTATGGAAAATGGAAATAAATATATTGACAAACTATCAATTGATAGTTATAATAATTATGGTGATGCAAATGGAAAATAAGCAAATTTCCTCAAAAGAACAAGTAGAAAACTTTTTGTTGGAACTAAAACATATAATAAATGATAAAAAGTTTAATATAAATGAGGATTTTGATATATTACTTAAGAAGAAAAATGAAACAGATGATGATGCATACACAACGAAAAATACACTAATTCAATTGAATTACGATAAAAATGATATTATAAGAAATTTAAAAGAATTAAAAATTTCAGAATATATTGAGACTTTAACTGATGTAAAAAATGTATATTCGCCACAATTTTGGGTATTTATTAAAAGGATTAATTTAAAACAAGTTTATATCAAGATAAAAATAAGAAGTATACAGAATAGAAAAATTTTTTGTATTTCATTTCATTTTGCGAGATTTCAGGTGAATAATTTCCCATATGGTTAAGGAGGTTGGAAATATGAATAGTAAGTTATTAAGAGTAGTAAAAAGATATTGTCCACTTTGTGATAAAGAACACGAAATAGAAGAAAGAGAAAGATTAAGCAGTATAAATATAAAAGGAGAATGCGTTAAATATAAAGAGGTTTATTTTGAATGTAAAGAGACGAATGAAGAGGAAAACGAGTTTGTATCTGCAAAAATGATGGACGAAAATCTTTTGAGAGCAAGAGATGTTTACAGAAAAGAACATAATATGCTTACATCATTAGAAATAAAGCAAATAAGACAAAAATATGGAGTAACACAAGCAGAATTTTCATATATGTTGGGCTTAGGAGAGGTAACGATTACTAGATATGAGACAAAGCTTATTCAAGATACAACGTATGATACTATGATGAAATTAATGGATAAAAATGCTATGTTTGCATTGGAGTCACTTGAAGCAAATAAAGAAAAATTTAAAAATAGAGAGAGATACGAAAAGATTGAAAACAACATTAAAATGATAATTTTAAAGTTTACGTTAAGTTATTTGAATGACCAAGAAATTGAAGCAAAATATGTCGATTATGATACAGAAAAAATAGAAAATGGATATAAAAACATTGACGTTCAATTGATTAAAGATTTGATATATTATATATCAAAAAAATGTAAATAAGGGGTAATACTATATGCCAAAATATCTAGTTATCGTCGAATCACCAGCGAAAGCAAAAACAATTAAAAAATTTCTGGGAAAAAATTATGAGGTTGCAGCATCAAACGGACATGTGCGCGATCTCCCAAAGAGTCAGCTTGGGGTTGATGTGGAACATGATTTTGAACCGAAGTACATTACTATCCGAGGAAAAGGAGATATCCTTGCAAATCTTCGCAAAGAAGTGAAAAAAGCAGATAAAGTGTATCTCGCAACTGACCCGGACCGTGAGGGTGAAGCGATTTCCTGGCATCTTAGCAAGGCATTAAAACTGGAAGGCAAAGATGTCAACCGAATCAGTTTCAATGAGATTACGCAGAGTGCGGTGAAAGCGTCTTTGAAACAGCCGAGAGACATTGACATGAACCTTGTGAATGCGCAGCAGGCGAGACGTATCTTAGACCGTATGGTTGGTTATAAGATCAGTCCGCTGCTCTGGGCAAAAGTAAAACGTGGCTTAAGTGCCGGACGTGTGCAGTCGGTTGCACTTCGCATCATCTGTGACCGCGAGGAGGAGATCAACGCTTTTATTCCGGAAGAATACTGGACACTTGACGCAGAATTAAAGATCGCAGGTGAGAAAAAGCCTTTGCTTGCAAAGTTCTACGGAGACAGCGAGAGCAAGATGAATATCTCTTCGAGGGAGGAGATGGACCGCGTGATGGCAGAAATCTCCAAAGAGACATTTAAAGTGATCGAGGTAAAAAAGGGCGAGCGTGTGAAAAAAGCACCGCTTCCATTTACGACCAGTACTCTGCAGCAGGAGGCATCCAAAGCGCTGAACTTCCCAATCTCAAAGACGATGAGAATCGCCCAGCAGCTCTATGAAGGTGTGGATGTGAAGGGGCAGGGAACGGTCGGTCTTATCACTTACCTGCGTACAGACTCTGTCCGCATTTCCGAGGAAGCAGATGCACAGGCACATGAGTACATCGGAAAAAATTACGGTGAAAATTATCTTGCAACACAGACAACTGCCAAAAAGTCCGGCGCAAAGATCCAGGATGCACATGAGGCCATCCGTCCATCCGATATCAATCGTACACCGGCAATGGTAAAAGATTCCCTTTCCAGAGATCAGTTTCGCCTGTATCAGCTGATCTGGAAACGTTTTGCAGCAAGCCGTATGGCATCTGCGGTATATGAGACGACCAACGTGAAGATCGGTGCCGGAAATTACCGGTTTACAGTATCAGCATCCAAGATCGCATTTGATGGATTTATGTCTGTATATACCAGTGAGGATGACGAAAAGGCAGAAAATAATGTACTGCTGAAGTCGATCGATGAGAGTACGGAGCTTTCTTTGGAAAAGCTTGATGAAAAACAGCATTTTACCCAGCCGCCGGCACACTATACAGAGGCGTCTCTGGTCAAGACATTAGAGGAACTTGGAATCGGACGTCCGAGTACCTATTCCCCGACCATTACAACGATTCTTGCAAGACGCTATATTGTAAAGGAAAATAAGAACATTTACGTGACAGAACTCGGCGAAGTGGTAAATCAGATCATGAAGGAATCTTTCCCATCTATCGTGGATGAACATTTCACGGCAAACATGGAGAGCCTGCTCGACAGTGTCGGCGAGGGAACTGTTAACTGGAAAACGGTTATAGAGAACTTTTATCCGGATCTTGAAAAAGCAGTCGAGGCTGCGGAAAAAGATCTTGAGAAGGTCAAAATTGAGGATGAAGTGACCGACGTGGTCTGCGATGTCTGTGGCAGAAATATGGTTGTGAAATATGGACCGCATGGTAAGTTCCTTGCCTGCCCTGGATTCCCGGAATGCCGCAACACAAAACCTTATCTGGAAAAAATCGGCGTCAAATGTCCGAAATGCGGCAAAGAGATTGTGCTGAAAAAGACCAAGAAGGGCAGAAAGTATTACGGCTGTGAGAATAACCCGGAATGCGACTTTATGAGCTGGTCACGTCCGGTAGAAGAGAAATGCCCGAAATGCGGCTGCAGTCATTTAAAACAGGATGAGGATACACTGGATACCTGGTTCTCCTCTGCCCTGTGGCCATTCTCCACACTTGGCTGGCCGAACAAGACAGAAGAACTGGATTATTTCTATCCGACCGATGTACTTGTCACCGGATATGATATCATCTTCTTCTGGGTTATCCGTATGGTATTCTCTGCTCTGGAGCAGACCGGCACAGAGC
>ERZ779869.3244-NODE-3244-length-12769-cov-3.622306_pt1 | contig 12769 bp, 10 predicted proteins | sample MGYA00511557_ERZ779869 | MGnify/ENA primary metagenome ERZ779869 (study PRJEB29588, sample SAMEA2154620) | human gut metagenome | biome: human gut; feature: human-associated habitat; material: faeces | place: Denmark | collected 2008/2010 ...
CGGACGGCAGCAGCAGGAAGCCATTTCAGCGGAATGCTTACACCCGAGGAAGATGAGATTATGAGAGAAATCATAAGAGAATTTATGAAATAAAGACATGAAAATTCACTGCAAATGAGATACACAGGATCAGAAACAATATGGCAATGTAAAGTTTCTGATCCTGTACACATTTTAAGACAGAATAATTTATTATTCGTCATCCTCTTCAATTACCTGGATCTCCAGATAATCAAATTCGATATGTTCAATAAACTGATCCTGTCCAAAACGGGTTTTGGCGTGAAGCTGGAAATCGTGGATATTAGAATCCAGCCAGATCGGTTTGCTGAGATCAAATTCATAGCAGATCTCATCCAGAGCATTGAAAATCTTGTGGGTTCTTGTATCGTCACTGTCATCACAGATGGTGGTATCTTTGATCATATGATTGTCTTTAAATTCTTTTCCCCATAAGCGGAACATGGTAAAATCCTCCTTATAATAAATATGAAAAATGCCGGTCAGGCAAAGAATGTTTTTGTATCAAGTGATTTTCAGTATAGCGGATTTAGGGGAGAAAGTAAAGGAGACAGATTTTATTCTATGATATGATGTGCTATATTGATACTAAAGTTTATGAAAGAAAGAGAATCATTCTCAATAACATGGAATAGAATAGAGAAAAAAGACAGGGAATTAGAAAAATGTCTGGAATAAAACGAGAAACTATAATCCGGGTTATATTGGGAATCTGTATGATAGTTGTATCGATTGGTATGATATATGGTAAGTCAAAAGCTGGGAATGCAAATGGAAACGACAGAACTTATATAGAAGAATCAGAAAAAAATGCAAAACAGAAGAAGGCAGAGAAAAGCGAAAACGACAGCACGGGATCAGCAAAACAGGACAGCACAGTAAAAACTAAGATGACAGAACAGAGGCAGGTATCGGGCACCGAAGCAAAAGCAATTGCCGAGGCAGAAGCTATCGAGGCATCCATCCAGCCGGGACAGTATCCGGTGATGGGGATCAGCAGTATCCGCGCCTGGCAATTGGTAAATTATTTTAAAGCGTATGGAAGCACTTATCCGGCAGAAGTTTTGACGCAGGGAGGTGCACCGGATATTGAGACATTTGCACAGATGTATTATGAAGAAGCCACGGCAGAAGGCGTCCGTCCGGAGGTTGCATTTGCACAGGCGATGAAGGAGACAGGCTGGCTGCAGTATGGTGGGGATATGCAGATCACCCAGTATAATTTTGCCGGGATCGGGACGACGGGAGGAGGCGTACCGGGGAATTCCTACCCGGATGTCAGAACCGGGATCCGGGCACAGATCCAGCATCTGAAAGCTTATGCGACAGACGAAGCACTTGTCAAGGAATGTGTAGATGACCGTTACTCTTACGTGACAAAGGGGAGCGCACCGTATGTAGAGTGGCTGGGGCAGAAAGAAAATCCGGAAGGGTATGGCTGGGCAACGGGTGAACGTTATGGATACGACATTGTAGAAATGATTCATGCAATGCGAAAATAAAAGAAATGTGTCAGATTGAGATTATCTAATTTATTAAAATACTATGAAGCTTGCCCGGGCTGTATAGATTTCAAAGAGAAAAAATGGTATACTGATTTTACTTTCGGGACGAAAAAGGGAGATAGATTCCGGAGGGAAGTATACATAAAAAGGGGAGATTACATGCAGTCAGCAATGAAGTATTACGATGACGTAGACAGCTGGAAGACCGTCATGTTTCTTTACAATTCCGCATTGAAAGAAGTAGGGACGAAGCTGGAGATACTGAACGATGAATTTCAACATGTACACAGATATAATCCGATCGAGCATATCAAGACCAGGATCAAATCCGCAGAAAGTATTGTGAAAAAGCTGAAGCGGTACGGATATGAGACAAGTATTGAGAACATGGTACGCTATGTCAATGATATCGCAGGAGTCCGTCTGATCTGTTCGTTTACATCCGATATTTACCGGCTTGCGGAGATGATCGGGAATCAGAGCGACTTAAAGGTTCTGTCGATCAAAGACTATATCAAGAATCCGAAGGAAAGTGGATACAAGAGCTACCACATGCTGGTGTCCGTTCCGATCTTTCTGTCGGACAGTGTGGTGGATACGAAGGTCGAGATCCAGATCAGGACAATTGCGATGGATTTCTGGGCGAGTCTGGAGCATAAGATTTATTACAAGTTTGAAGGGCAGGCACCGGAGTATATCAGCCGGGAACTAAAGGAATGTGCGGATATGGTATCGGCACTGGATGACAAGATGCTGTCACTGAATGAAGCAATTCTGGAATGTCTGAAAGAAGGCGGTGAGAAGCCGGTTCCGGAGAAAACAGAAGAAGTGGATGCGGAGATCATTGAGAATCCTATGATCCGATAAAGAAACACAAGAAAGTAATTATAAGAAAGCAGGAGCAGTCAATTGATTGTTGAGGAGTATACTCAACGTTAACTGACTGTTCCTGCTTTTTTGACACCGAACAGAAAAAAATCATATTTAACAAAAACTTTACACAGCCAGGATTTCAGATTTTACAACCATTTTATATGATAGAGACCGTGAAGAAAAGAAAAAATAAAAACACATAAAACGGAGGATTTTAGTATTATGAAATTCAGAAAATTAATGGCAGTAGCACTTGTAGCAGCAATGGCAGCAACAATGGCAGTTGGATGCGGAGGATCATCATCTGACAAGAGCGCAGAGGGCAGTACGGATAACAGCAGCGCAGATAGCGGAAGTGATTTTGATACATCAAATGATATCACAATCGTATCCCGTGAAGATGGATCCGGTACAAGAGGAGCTTTCATTGAGCTGTTCGGAATAGAAGAAAAACAGTCAGACGGAACGAAAGTAGATATGACAACAACAGATGCGCAGATTACAAATAATACATCGGTAATGCTTACAACTGTAGCAGGTGACGAATATGCAATCGGTTATGTATCACTCGGATCTTTAAATGACAGCGTAAAGGCTCTGAAGATTGACGGAGCAGAAGCCACAGCAGACAATATCGAAAATGGTTCTTACAAAGTGTCAAGACCTTTTAATATTGCAGTGAAGAAAGATCTTGATAATGAAGTTGCAAAAGATTTTATGGCATATATTATGAGTACAGAAGGACAGGAAATCGTATCAAATGAAAAATACATTCCGGTATCGGATGTAGAAGCTTATGCAGGATCAAAACCATCTGGAAAATGTGTAGTAGGTGGATCTTCTTCTGTATCACCGCTGATGGAAAAACTGATTGAAGCATATAAGAAAGTAAACCCAAATGCAGACATTGAGCTTCAGACTTCAGATTCTACAACAGGTATGACATCTACGATCGAAGGAAGCTATGACATCGGTATGGCATCCAGAGAACTGAAAGATGACGAAGCTTCAGAACTTGAAGCAACAGTAATCGCAACAGATGGTATTGCAGTGATCGTAAATAAAGCTAACACGGCAGATGAGCTTTCAGCAGATCAGGTAAAATCAATCTATGTTGGGGATGTTACAACATGGGATGAAGTTTCCAAATAAATAAAAGAGGAAATTAAAGAATGAAATCAAAAGCATGGACTGAAAAAGTCATGCAGGGAGTGTTCTTCATTGCCGCCTGCACTTCGGTGCTGGCGGTAGCTCTCATTTGCATTTTCTTGTTTGCAAATGGAATCCCTGCAATCAGACAGATAGGATTTGTAAAATTTATAACCGGTGATATCTGGCGTCCGGGAAATGAACTTTTTGGTATTTTTCCGATGATCATCGGAAGTATCTATGTGACGGCAGGAGCAATTATATTTGGTGTGCCGATCGGAATTCTGACTTCGGTATTTATGGCTATGTATTGCCCGAAGAAAATTTACAGACCGTTAAAAGCAGCAACTGAACTGCTTGCGGGAATTCCGTCAGTTGTATATGGTTTCTTCGGCATGGTGATCGTAGTTCCGATCATTCGGGACTTCGGAAGAACTTTAAAGATGATGGGACTGGTTGAAAAATCCGGAGATGGAAAAGGAATCCTGACTACATCAATTGTACTTGGTATGATGATTCTTCCAACGATCATCGGGACAACAGAAAGTGCAATGCGTGCAGTGCCACCACAGTACTATGAAGGCTCGCTGGCACTTGGAGCAACCCAGGAAAGAAGTATTTTCAAAGTTGTGATTCCGGCGGCAAAGTCCGGTGTGATCACAGGAATCGTACTTGGAATCGGACGCGCGATCGGTGAGACCATGGCAGTTATTATGATTGCAGGAAACCAGCCTAGACTGGTCAATAATATTCTGCTCGGTGTCCGTACTCTGACTGGTAATATTGTAATTGAGATGGGATATGCGACCGGACTTCACAGGGAAGCGCTGATTGCTACAGGAGTTGTACTTTTTGTATTTATCCTGATCATCAATTTTAGTGTTGCGCTGCTTAAGAGGAGGGGTGAACATGAGTGATCAGACGAAAAAACCTGTTTATATCAACCGGGAAAATTTTACAGATAAGATAAAAAGCTATCTGAGACATCCGGGATCCATGATTTTGATGTTTCTTGTGATGCTTGCGACATTTATCACGTTTGCACTGCTCCTGTTCCTGATTTTTTATATTTTGATCAATGGAATTCCGTATATTAAACCGTCATTATTTTCATTACATTATACATCGGACAATGCATCTGTTATACCGGCATTGATCAATACGGTTGTTATGACACTGCTTTCGCTTTTGATCGCAGTACCATTTGGTATTTTTTCAGCAATCTTTCTTGTGGAATACGCAGGAAAGGGGAATAAATTTATCGAAGTGATCCGCCTGACGACGGAGACTCTTTCGGGCATTCCGTCTATCGTATATGGTCTGTTTGGTATGCTGTTCTTTGTAAATACGCTGAAATGGGGATTTTCCGTTCTGGCAGGTGCATTTACTTTATCGATCATGATTCTTCCGCTGATCATGCGCCAGACAGAAGAAGCACTTAAAGCAGTTCCGGATTCTTACAGAGAAGGAAGCTTTGGACTTGGAGCCGGAAAGCTCCGTACTGTATTCCGTATCGTGCTTCCATCGGCAGTTCCTGGAATCCTTGCGGGTGTGATCCTTGCCATTGGACGTATCGTAGGAGAGACGGCAGCACTGATTTATACAGCAGGAACGGTTGCACAGGTGCCAAAGAATGTACTTGGTTCCGGTCGGACACTGGCAATCCATATGTATATGCTGTCAAGCGAAGGGCTGTATATGAACCAGGCGTATGCGACAGCTGTTATTTTGCTTGTACTGGTTGTTGCGATCAACACCCTTTCCGGTGTGGTTGCGAAGAAACTGACGAAAGCATAGAGAGGAAAAGAAAATGTCAAAGATAAGTGTAAAAAATCTTGATTTATATTATGGCGATTTCAAGGCGCTGAAAAACATTAACCTTGAGATCGAGCCAAATAAGATCACCGCGTTTATCGGACCGAGTGGTTGTGGTAAATCCACACTTCTCAAGCTGCTCTCCCGCGTGACCGCTCCGACAAAGGGTACTATATCCTATAACGGTCGGGTCGCTTCAATGCTGGAAGTGTGGACAGGCTTCCATCCGGAGCTGACCGGACGCGAGAACGTCTATATGAACGGTGCAATACTGGGTATGACAAAGGCGGAAATTACAAAAAAGTTTGACGATATCGTCCGCTTTGCAGAGATGGAGCAGTTCATAGATACCCCGGTGAAACGGTACTCAAGCGGTATGTATGTCAAGCTTGCATTTTCGGTTGCAGCGCATCTGGACAGTGAGATTATGGTCATGGATGAGGTTCTGGCGGTCGGAGACATGAAATTTCAGCAGAAATGTCTCGGCAGAATGGGCGAGGCGGCAGGCGGCGAAGGACGCACGGTACTGTATGTTTCCCATAATATGAGCACAATACGTCAGCTTTGCACACGGTGTATTGTCCTTGAGCACGGAAAAATTATTTTTGACGGTGCTGTTGAGGAGGCAATATCTGTTTATATGCACAGCAGGGGGGATGTATCCCGGACGGAATACGATCTGTCCTCCGTGTCGTCGCGTGACCCGCAAACCGTTGCGGCAAAACTGATGTCGTTGCGACTGGTGGGAAAGCAGGATGCTATCTATGATATCGGAGAACCCCTAATATTTGACGCGGAAATTCTTGCTCGGCAGAGCTTCCCTCATCTGCGCTTTCGCTTTGAGCTGCGATATGCCGATGATGTTCCGGTGGGTACAGTTCCCGATATGGATTTTGGTGAGTTGTTGAGCGGCGAACGCCGCACGTACCGTATGCGCTTTGACACCGGAATGCTCACGCGGGGAAAATACAAGGTATTTATTGTCTTGTTTGAGCGCAACGAATACGGGACATGCCGGGATCATGACCTTGTTCTGCCGGCGTTTTACTTTGAGGTCTCCGACTGCGAGAAAATTACATGGAACACCAACGCATGGGGTCATGTATGCTTTCCCGAAATGCCGGTAGAGCTGATAAGTCGGACGGGAACAGAGAACGGCGGGGCGCTGGGCGGTGACGTTAAGGCGCGATCGATTTAATATGTTATACGTTATACGTTATACGTTATACGTTATACGCAAAAACGGCGGACAAACTCCGCCGTTTTTGCGTGTTTTGGGTAAGTTGAAGCTATTGTCTTACAGAATTTACGCCAGGAGATCGCTTTTCGACGGCGATAAGACAGCTCCTGTGTTACTGCCCTTCCACGATAAGTATCGTCATAGACTCCCAGAATGCCACGGTGGTCGCGATATCGCTTACGCATGAGAAGATCGGCTTTATATAGCTTCCGTAAAAATCTTTTATCATACAGTCGCGCATACCGTTTTAATTTCTCATTCTCTCCCCTTTTCCACTCATATAGTGTGGCGTCTGACGATCTGCTGACAGAAGATACGCACAAATATCTTCTTTTCCGCTTTTATTTCTTGACAAGCGGTGCAAAGTATGATATAATATTTTCAATCGGGGCTTGCTGGCTGCATAAATTGGTCGGCGGGTCCGAGAAGGCGTACCTATTTTGTCGGGGCAGATGGCCGTCAGGATCCGGGATGTCAAAATGCGATATTTGTTCTGTCCTTTCGTGGGCGGATCCCGCTTTGCGTTCTTTTGAGAAAATCCTGTCGGCAGACAGGAATTTTTTTCATCTGCGGGACGCCGATCCCGGAAGGAGGACGATCCATGAATATCGATACCACTCGCTTTTGCGATACTGAATTTGCTCCTTTGCTTGAAATGTTTGCTGCGGGAAACGGACAGTTTCCCGTTTACTCTGATTCATATATGATTTGCCCGGGTCTTTGTGACGTTCACGTTCACTTAAGAGAGCCGGGCTTTTCTTATAAGGAAACCATACGGACCGGCAGCATGGCGGGGGCACACGGCGGATATACCGCGCTTTGCGCCATGCCTAACCTCGCTCCCGTTCCTGACAGTGCGCAATCACTTGAGGCGGAGTCAGCCATCATCCGACGAGACGCGGTCATCCGCGTTCTCCCCTACGGTGCGATCACCGTCGGAGAGAAAGGGGAAAAGCTCTCCGAGATGGAACGGATGTCCCCGCACGTCTGCGCCTTTTCGGATGACGGAAAAGGCGTTCAGAACGGCGAGCAGATGCGAAAGGCAATGCTTGAAGCCAAAAAATGCGGAAAAATAATTGTTGCGCACTGCGAGGACGAGTCGCTGCTGCGCGGCGGATACATCCATGACGGCGCATATGCCCGGGCGCACGGACACCGCGGCATCTGCTCGGAAAGCGAGTACCGTCAGATCGAGCGCGACCTGACGCTTGCGGCAAAGACCGGAGCTTCCTATCACGTCTGCCATATTTCCGCCAAGGAAAGCGTGGAGCTTATCCGGCGCGCCAAGCGCGCAGGGATCGACGTGACCTGCGAGACTGCCCCGCACTACCTGCTGCTTTCCGAAAACGATCTTGAAGAGGACGGAAGATACAAAATGAATCCTCCGCTGCGCGGCGAGGATGACCGCTTAGCACTTCTTGAGGGAATTGCCGACGGCACTGTTGACATGATCGCTACCGATCACGCACCGCACAGCGCGGAGGAAAAAAGCCGCGGGCTTGAAAAAAGTCTTTTCGGCATTTCGGGACTTGAGGTGGCTTTCCCCGTCCTCTATACAAAGCTTGTGCAGACGGGTATTATGTCGCCCGAAAAGCTGGTTCAGCTGATGTGCGATAACCCGCGCCGCCGCTTCGGAATTCCGCTCTGCGGCGAGGATTACACCGTTTTTGAAACCGGAACGGCTTACAGGATCGATTCCGGCAGGTTTGTTTCCAAGGGAAAAAGCACACCGTTCGACGGCTGGACGGTTTACGGAAAATGTATAGCAACGGTCATGGGAGGAAAAACGATATGGCAAGAGAATTCGATACAAAACTGATCCTTGAGGACGGAAGCGAATATTGCGGATACAGCTTCGGCGCAGTGACGGAACGCGTGTGCGAGGTGGTCTTCAACACCTCGATGGCAGGGTATCAGGAGATAGTGTCCGACCCGTCCTACACCTATCAGGCGGTGGTCATGACCTATCCTCTTATCGGAAATTACGGGGTCAATCCGCAGGACAGCGAAACACCCCATCCCACCATCGGCGCTATGATAGTCGGGGAGTACAATCCTCTGCCCTCAAACTTCCGGAGCACGCGCACCCTTTCGGACTGGCTTGAGGAATACGGCATTCCGGGGCTTGAGGGGATAGATACGCGCAAGCTGGCGCGCAGCATCCGGGAGCACGGCAGCCGTCTGGGTCTTATCACCTCAATCGGCACGACGAAGGAGGAAGCGCAAAAAAAACTGGCGGATTACCGCGTCCCGCATGACGCCGTACCGCTGGTTTCGACCAAAAAGGTCTGGTTTTCCCCGGCAGAGGGAAAGACGGTATGCCGGGTCGCGGCAATCGACTGCGGGATAAAGCACAACATCATCCGCTCGCTCAACCGCCTCGGATGCGACGTAACCGTCTTTCCATACAATGCCCTTGCCGAGGAGATCGAGCGTATGAATCCCGACGGGCTGTTCCTCTCTAACGGTCCGGGCGACCCGCAGGACGTCACCCCGGTCATAGATCTTGTGCGGGAGCTGCGCGGGAAAATGCCGATATTCGGCATCTGCCTCGGACATCAGATGATAGCGCTTGCCTACGGCGCCGAGACCTACAAGCTGAAGTTCGGACACCGCGGCGGGAACCATCCGGTCAGAAATCTTGAGACCGGGAAGGTAGAAATAACCTCCCAGAACCACAGCTATGCCGTAAGGGAAGCCTCCGTCGCCGGGAGCGGTCTTGAGATAACACACATCAACCTGCTTGACGGAACGGTCGAAGGACTGCGCTGTGCCACAGATCACGTGTTTTCCGTCCAGTATCATCCGGAAAGCGCGCCGGGGCCCGAGGACAGCGGATATCTTTTTGAGCAGTTTATACGGGAAATGAAGGAGTACGGAGGAGATCGCAATGCCTAAGAGAACGGATCTGAAGAAAATAATGGTGATCGGCAGCGGTCCGATCATTATCGGTCAGGGCGCGGAATTTGATTACGCAGGCACTCAGGCGTGCCTCGCGCTCAAGGAGGAGGGATATGAGGTCGTACTCTGCAACTCCAATCCTGCCACCATCATGACCGACACCAGCATCGCGGATAAGGTTTACATGGAGCCTCTGACGCTGGAATATGTAGCAAAGATAATCCGCTACGAACGCCCCGACGCCATAATTCCGGGGCTTGGCGGTCAGACCGGCCTCAATCTTGCAATGCAGCTTGAAAAGAAGGGCGTGCTGCGTGAGTGCGGCACCGAGCTGCTTGGCACAAAGAGCGAAAGCATAGAGCAGGCGGAGGACCGGGAGCTGTTCAAGGCGCTGTGCGAAAGGATAGGCGAGCCGGTATGTCCCTCTCTGATCGCCAAATCCGTGGAGGAAGGAATACGCGCCTCTGAGGAGATCGGTTATCCCGTGGTCCTGCGCCCCGCCTTTACACTGGGCGGTACGGGCGGAGGGTTTGCCGGCAACAGTGAGGAATGCCGTCTGATCCTTGAAAATGCGCTGGAGCTTTCCCCGGTACATGAGGTGCTTGTCGAAAAAAGCGTAAAGGGCTATAAGGAGATCGAATACGAGGTCATGCGCGACGCAAACGACACCGTCATTACGGTCTGCAATATGGAGAATCTTGACCCTGTCGGCGTACACACCGGAGACTCCATCGTTGTCTGCCCCAGTCAGACGCTTACAAACCGCGAATATCAGATGCTGCGCAACAGCGCGCTCAAGATCATACGCAGCCTTGAGATCGAGGGCGGCTGCAACGTGCAGTTTGCGCTTGATCCCGATTCCTTCAATTACTATGTGATCGAGGTCAATCCGCGCGTGTCGCGCTCCTCCGCTCTTGCAAGCAAGGCAAGCGGATTTCCGATTGCAAGAGTATCGGCAAAGATCGCGGTCGGGCTGACGCTTGACGAAATAATGCTCCCAAACACCCCCGCGAGCTTTGAGCCGACGCTTGACTATATCGTGACCAAAATGCCCCGCTTCCCGTTTGACAAATTCGCCAGCGCCAGCAACCGCCTTTCTACACAAATGAAGGCGACGGGCGAGGTGATGAGCGTCGGACGAACCTTCGAGGAAAGCCTGCTGAAGGCGGTGCGCTCGCTTGAGATCGGCGCAAGCCATCTCTTTTCCGCCAAGGCGGAGTCAATGCAGACGGAGGAGCTGAAGAGCTATATCACCGAGGGCACTGACGACAGGATCTTCATGATCGCCGAGCTCCTTCGCCGCGGGGCAGATCCTGAGGAGCTGTTCCGGCTGACACGCATCGACCGCTTTTTCCTTGCAAAGCTCGCACACATCGTCGAAATAGAAAAAGCGCTGAGCGCCGGGAAATTTGACCGCGCCGAGCTTGCAGAGGGCAAAAAGTACGGCTTCTCCGACCGGGCTGTGGCGCGGCTGTGGGAATGCACCGAAAAAGAGGTCTACGCTTTCCGCGAAAAGGCGGGACTGTTCCCGGTCTACAAGGCGATAGATTCCTGCGCCTCGGAATTTGACGCGTACATTCCGTATTACTATTCAACCTACGCGGAGGAAAACGAATCCTCCCCGCGTCAGGACAAAAAGAAGATCATCGTGCTCGGCGCAGGTCCGATACGTATCGGGCAGGGCGTGGAATTCGACTATTCCACCGTTCACGCGGTACAGACCATCAAACGCGCCGGATACGAGGCTATCATCATCAACAACAACCCCGAAACGGTCTCGACCGACTATACGACCTCCGACAAGCTGTATTTTGAACCGCTGACCGTTGAGGACGTTATGAATGTGATCCGTCTGGAACAGCCGGAGGGCGTTATCGCCTCTCTCGGCGGGCAGACCGCCATCAACCTTGCAGCTCCGCTGGCAGAGCGCGGAGTGACCATCATCGGCACTGACTGCGACGCCATTGAACGGGCGGAAAACCGCGACGTATTTGAAAAGCTGCTTTCCTCCCTTAATATCCCCGAGCCTAAGGGGCAGGCGGTCACAAAGATCGAGGACGGAGTCAGAGCAGCCGCAGAGATAGGATACCCGGTGCTGGTGCGTCCTTCGTTCGTGCTGGGCGGCAGAGCGATGCAGATAGTCACCGACGAAAAAGGTCTCAGGCACTATCTGCGCACTGCGGTTGAGATAGACGAGGACCGCCCGGTATTGGTGGATAAATATATTGTAGGAAAGGAAGTCGAGGTAGACGCAATTTGCGACGGACACGACGTCTTTGTTCCCGGGATCATGGAGCTTGTGGAGCGGACAGGTATCCACAGCGGCGACAGCATCAGCGTTTACCCGCCGTTCAGCATTTCCGACAAGGTCAAGGGGATCATTCTTCAATACGCAAAGCGGCTGGGGCTGGCGATCGGGATAGTAGGTCTTTTCAACATTCAGTTTATCGTGGATAAGAGCGACGCGGTCTATATCATAGAGGTCAACCCGCGCTCCTCTCGCACCGTGCCCTTCCTCTCCAAGGCGACAGGCTACAGCCTTGCCGATATCGCGACCGAGGTCATTCTCGGCAGATCCCTCAAAGAGCAGGGCATCTTCGACCTCTACCCGCAGGAAAAGAAACGCCGCTACGTCAAGGTTCCCGTTTTCTCCTTCAGCAAGATCACAGGCGTCGACGCTTCCCTCTCCCCGGAAATGAAGTCAACCGGCGAGGCGATAGGATACGACGACAAGCTGAACCGCGCGCTTTATAAGGCGCTTCAGGCTTCCGGCATGAAGCTGCACAACTACGGAACCGTGTTCGTTACGGTGTGCGACGCCGATAAAGAGGAGGCGCTCCCGCTGGTACGCCGCTTCTACAACCTCGGCTTCAACATTGAGGCGACCGAAGGAACCGCGCGCTTCCTCAAGCAGAACGGCATCCGCACACGCATACTGCGCAAAATAGGCGAAGGCTCAAACGACATTGAAAACGCCCTGCGTCAGGGACACATCTCCTACGTCATCAACACCGGCAGTATTGCCGACGTCGGGCAGAATACCGACGGTCACCAGATACGCCGCATTGCAACCGAAAACAACATCACCATGTTCACCTCGCTTGATACGGTAAGGGTACTGCTGGACGTGCTGGAGGAGACCACGCTGGGTGTTTCCACCATTGATTCATAAAGTAAATAGCCGATCGTAAAAGTCAGCGATTCTAAATAAGATCCGTTTTTTCGGTGGCTTTGCCGACGAAAAAACACCGCAAAGACGAGCAAA
>ERZ779869.3245-NODE-3245-length-12767-cov-4.819619_pt1 | contig 12767 bp, 10 predicted proteins | sample MGYA00511557_ERZ779869 | MGnify/ENA primary metagenome ERZ779869 (study PRJEB29588, sample SAMEA2154620) | human gut metagenome | biome: human gut; feature: human-associated habitat; material: faeces | place: Denmark | collected 2008/2010 ...
GGACGGCAATTATCTGCTGAATATCGGCCCGGACGGAACGGGAAAAATGGATGAGGAGCAGGTAGAACGCCTGCGCCAGGCCGGAGAATGGCTTTCGAAATACGGCGAAACGCTGTACGGCCTGCGCGGCGGCCCTGTGATTGCGGACCGCTGGGGCGGAACGATGTACCGCGACAATATTGTTTATGTGCATATTCTGGAATGGGAAAAAGATCAGATCACGTTTGAAATTCCGGGGAATACAATGGAAAAATGGGAAGTGATTTCCGGCGGAAAAGCAGAACTGACGGAAGAAAACGGAACCTTTTCGATCTCCGTCCCGATTCCGGAGCGCGACAGCATTGATACCATTCTGAAACTTACCTTTGCAGAACCGATTGTATGGGAGGGCTGCAAAGGACGGGAAAATGATGTGTATGGACTTGCGGACGGTCTGAAAGAAGAATAGAGGATACAAAAAAACGGATCGAGTATCTGACTTTAAAATCAGATGTTCGATCCGTTTTTTGCGTGTAAATCGTATCAATCGCTTACTGTTCATTTTCATCATTCGGCAGCCGCACGATCCGTACCTTGTCGACTCTCCGGTCTGCCATTTTCAGTACGGTTACGTCGAGGCCATCCGAGACGAAATGATCGCCTTCCTTTGGCACGCGCTCGAGGATCCCCATGATCCATCCGCTGACCGTAAAGACGTCAAATTCTTTGTCAATATCGAGCTCTTCATACACCTTGTCGATGCTTGCCGTTCCGGTCACGAGGTATTCGTTTTCGGAAACTTTCTGGATTTCCTGTACAACCGCATCATGCTCATCCCAGATTTCGCCGACGAGCTCTTCGAGGATATCTTCCATGGTGATGATACCGTCGGTGCCGCCGAATTCATCAATGATAATGGCAATATGCGATTTCTTCGCCTGCATTTTTTTCAGCAGCGGGCCGACCTTCGTATTCTCGGTTACAAAGAGCGCCGGGCGGATGATGCTGCTTAGCGGTTTGTTGGTGTGGTAAATGTGGTTGTGGAAATCCTTCTGATACACAATTCCCACAATGTGGTCGATATCATCATCATACACCGGCAGCCGGGAAAATCCGGTGTCGGAGAAAGTCTTAGCGATCTCGGATTTCGTCGCATCGAGCGGAATGCCGATGACGTTGACACGCGGAGTAAAGATCTCTGCGGCCTCCATCTCCATGAAGCCGATTGCATTCTGAATCAGATCGCCTTCCTGGTCGTCGATGTCGCCCTCCTGGGTCGCCTCCTCGACGATGGTCATCAGTTCCTCATCGGTGATGCCGTGGTTTTCCGAGGATTTGAAGATGCGGGAGAGCAGCTTCTTCCACTGGGAAAAGAAAAACGTCACCGGGGTCAGCACGATCATCAGAATGTGGAGAAACGGTGCGGAAAATTTGGCGATCGTCTCCGGAGATTCTTTTGCAATGCTTTTCGGGGAAACTTCGCCGAAGATCAGGACCACGATAGTGGTTACGATCGTGGAAACCGTCGCACCGGAGTCGCCGCCGAGAAGCTTGATAAAAAGCACCGTGGCAAGGGAGCTGAGTCCGATGTTGACGATGTTGTTGCCGACGAGAATCGTGGAGAGCAGCTTGTCAAAGTTCTCCAGCAGCTTTAACACCAGTTCCGCCCGCTTGTCGCCTTTTTCTGCCATATTTTTCATGCGGATGCGGTTCAGCGAGGTGAAAGAAGTCTCCGTCGCCGAAAAGTAGGCTGAGAGCATGACGCAGATAAGAATGATGATGAGTGACACAATGTCGCTGTTCATTTGTTTTTCCTTTCTTAGGAAACCGGGACACGATGCAAAAAATGTACAAAAAGACATAACCTATCTTGAATCTGGCGGAATCAAAGATAGATTATGTCTCCGTTTATCAAATGATGAAAATAAAGCATCGTCGAGGCATACTGCCTGAGTCGTCCATGTTTCTGTAATCCTTTCGTTGATCAGTAATCCCTTTTATTGTACGGTATGTGGGAATAATTGTCAATAAGGCATGCGAAAATCACAGGAAATACGAAACCGCATTGTTGTAGCTGATATTTTCCACCATCTCTTTCAGAAACTCCAGGTTCGCCGGGTACTCCCCGTTTTCCACCCAGTTTCCGATTTGATTGCAGAGAATCCGGCGGAAATATTCGTGGCGCGGGAAGGAGAGGAAGCTGCGGGAGTCGGTCAGCATGCCAATGAAGGTGGAGAGCATGCCGATGCTGGAAAGCGTCGCAAGCTGGGATTCCATGCCGTATTTGTGATCGTTGAACCACCATGCGGTACCGAACTGCACTTTCGAGCGGATGCCAGGCGCAGCAAAGTTTCCAGCCATGCTTGCAAGCATCGGGTTGTCGCCCGGGTTCAGAGAGTAGAGCACAGTTTTCGGCAGTGCGTCGTCCTCGTCCATATCGTTTAAGAAAGCGCCGAGCATCGGGGCAAAGGCGAAATCGTTCATGCTGTCAAAGCCGGTATCGGCACCGAGCGCACGGAACATCCGCTTCGAGTTGTTACGGAGTGCTTTGATATGAAGCTGCATGGCGATATTGTGCTTATGATACAGCCGTCCGAGGTTCGTCAGAAGGAAGCCCTTGTACATGCCGAGCTCTTTTTCAGTGAGAGCACCGCCGTTCATGCGATTTTCAAATACATCATTCGCCTCAGCAGCCGTGCATGGCACATAGAAGCAGCCCTCAAGGCTGTGGTCGCTGACAACGCAGCCGGCGGAGAGGAAGAAGTCGAGGCGGCAGGAGAGGGCATGCACCATATCCTCCGCGGATGCAATCGTCCTGCTGGCGGCAGCGGCAAGCTTTTCCACATATTCCGGGAAATCAGGCTTCTCGAGATGAACGGCGCGGTCCGGGCGGAAGGACGGCAGAACGCGGCAGGCAAAGTCTTCCTTCTGTAATGCCAGATGGCAGTGCAGATCATCTGCAGGATCGTCGGTGGTGCACAGATGCGACACATGCTGGTTCAGAATCAGATTGCGCACGGTAAACTCCTTCGTCTGCAGTTTTGCATTCGCCTCATCCCAGATCTCCTTCGCTGTTGCGCGGGAGAGCGGTGTCGTGATGCCGAAGTACCGCTGCAGCTCCAGATGTGTCCAGTGGTATAAAGGATTGCCGATCGCGTTCTCAATCGTCTCGGCAAACGCCAGATATTTGTCGTAATCATCGGCGTTTCCGGTGATCAGATCCTCCGAAAAGCCCATCGCACGCATGGCACGCCATTTATAATGATCCCCGCCGAGCCAGACGCGTGTCAGATTCTCCATCTGGCGGTCTTCGAGAATCTCCTGCGGATTCAGATGGTTGTGATAGTCAAAAATGGGCATTTTTTCAGCCGCCTCGTGGTACAGTGTTTTCGCCGTATCGGTCTGCAGCAGAAAGTCAGCGTCCATAAAAGGTTTCATATGGAAATACCTCCCCTTTAGAATTGAGCGGTCAGAGCAGCAAGCGTATCTGCCACAGCGCCAGGTCCATGAAGCATCGAGACAAAAGCATCCAGCACACGGTCAGAAAGTCCGGCGGAAATCAGATCCACACCGAAAATCGAAGCATCGGAGAGCAGCGGAGCCAGAGTTTTGGAAAGGGTCTCGCGGTCAGCCGGTGCGCCGAGTTTCAGATCCTGCACATACGGGCGGACCGTGGCAAGCAGCGGATCCGGGCTCAGATCAAATGCATCGCCGTTGTCATCCACGCCCATCAGATACCGCAGCCATCCCGCAAATACAGCCGGAATTGCCTGAAGATCCGAGAGTGACAGCTCCGGAGAAGCAAGATACGATTTGATCGTCTCACCGAACCGGATCGACAGCTTCTGTGACGTATCGGTTGCAATTCGCTGCGGCGTATCCGGCATAAACGGATTCGGGATGCGGATGTTCAGCACTTCATCGATAAACTGCTTCGGAGAGAGAATACCAGGATCGGTGACAACCGGAAGTCCTTCGATATATCCGATGCGCTCCACGAGCTTTTTCAGTACTGGATTTTTCATCTCCTCACTGATCAGTTCGTAGTCCAGAAGGCAGCCGAACACAGCGAGTGCGGTGTGCAGCGGGTTCAGGCAGGTGCAGACCTTCATGCGCTCTGTTTTGTTGACAGTTTCCCGGTCGGTAAAGATCCATCCGCTCTTTTCCATCGGCGGCCGTCCGTTCGGGAAATGATCTTCGACTACGAGGTACTGGCATTCCTCTGCATTGACGAACGGAGCAACGTAAGTATGGCGGGAGGTGACGATCGGCTGTGCATCGGCGAGGCCGTCCTCCTCGAGCATCTTTTCGATGGAACCATCCGGCCGCGGGGTGATCTTGTCGATCATGGTCCACGGGAAGCTGACTTTTTCCGGGTTCTGCAGATAGGAGAGGAAGCCTGGCTGTACCAGCTTGTTTTCTTCCCATGCAGAAGCGTAGGCTGTCAGGGCAAGGGAAAGTTTTTCGCCATTGTGGGAGCAGTTGTCGGTGCTGACCATCGCAAACGGTTTTTCGCCTGCAAGAAATCTTTCATATAAAAGAGAAGCAACTTTTCCCATATAGCTGGTAACGGAAGAAGGTCCGGCAGCAAAATCGGCAGCAACAGACGGCAGCAGTTCGCCCGCACCGTTTTTCAGAGAATATCCCTTTTCGGTGATCGTAAACGTCGCCATCTGCAGGGAATCCTTGGTAAAGATTTCTTTTAACCGGGCAAAATCCGGAGAATCCGCCGTATCGGCAGCCAGCGATTCTGCGATGCTTCCAACAACGGTTTTCTCGACAGAACCATCGGCTTTTAAGGTCACCAGAATGCTTAAATTATCGTGCGGCTGGTACATATCACGGATGATTTCTGTATCGAAGCCCTCCGCAACGATGACACCGCGGTCAAAGGTACCGTTGTTCAGCAGTTCCTGTGCTGTATTTGCCTGGAAGGCACGGAAAATATTTCCGGCTCCGAAATGCACCCAGCACGGAGATTCTTTCGTGCGGGTGATCATTGCTTCGCGGTCATAGGATGGAAGCGCATAGCCTGCGGCTTCCCACGCTTTTTGATCTGCCAGTCCTGCAGCTGTTAAGTTAAGAGACATCAGTAAAAACCTCCTTTAAATTCCACGTTTGTGACTCTTGTCAATAGCTTCCCAGAGTCCGTTTAAATAAGTCGCGCCGAGTGCGCGGTCATACAGTCCATAGCCCGGCATTGCCTTCTCGCCCCAGATCATACGTCCGTGGTCCGGGCGGATCGGGCCGTCAAAGCCGATGTCGTACAGCGCTTTCATGATCTCATACATATCGAAGCTGCCGTCAGAGGAAAGGTGTGCGGCCTCCTCGAAATCCTGCTGGCTGTGGAATTTCAGATTGCGGACGTGAGCGAAGTGGATGCGGCCCTTTAAGGAACGGATCATATCCGGCAGATCGTTCTCCAGGTTTGTTCCGTAGGAGCCCGAGCAGAAGGTCACGCCGTTGTGCGGGTCATCGACCATCTTCATCATGCGCAGAATGTTTTCTTTATTAATGATGATTCTCGGAAGACCGAAGACACTCCATGCCGGGTCGTCCGGGTGAATGGCCATTTTGATGTCGTACTCGTTGCAGACCGGCATGATGCGTTCGAGGAAGTATTTGAGGTTGGCAAACAGTTTCTCATCATCCACATCGCGGTAAGCGTCAAAGAGCTCTTTCACTTTTGCCATGCGCTCCGGCTCCCAGCCAGGAAGAATTGCGCCGTTTGCATCACCTGCGATAGATTCAAACATTTTTTCCGGAACAAGTGCGTCTACGGCGGACTGTTTGTAGGCAAGTACGGTCGAGCCGTCCGGACGGACGCGTGCGAGTTCTGTTCTGGTCCAGTCGAAGACCGGCATGAAGTTATAGCAGACAAGGTGAATGTCTTCCTTGCCGAGGTGCTTTAACGTTTCAATATAATTATCGATGTACTGCTCACGGTCCGGGCTGCCGATTTTGATGGCGTCGTGGATGTTGACGCTCTCGATGCCGGAGATGTGAAGTCCAGAGGCCTCAACCTCTTCTTTTAACGCGTGAATCGCTTCGCGTGTCCACACCTCGCCCGGGGTAGTGTCGTACAGGGTTGTGATGACTCCGGTTACGCCCGGAATCTGGCGGATCTGCTCTAAGGTAACGGTATCAAATTTGGAACCATACCAGCGAAATGTCATTTCCATAAGAAAAACTCTCCTTTATTTTGTAATGTACTCTCGGAATCTTTCTGTACTTGCCTTTGCGGCTGATTTTCCGCCAGCTGCACCCGAATTTCATCAACGTACGCACCGCGTACGCCTCAGAAATTTGGGCACAACTGACAAAAAATCATCTCACAAAAACAAGCACAGAAAGATTCCGAGAGTACATTGTATTTTGCAAGTGGTGTTCTTTGCTTTTTATTGTATCGTTTCTTAAGAAAAAAGCCATGGCAAGAATTGTTGAGCACATTGCAAAAGTTGCGGCGGTTGGCCGGGAAAAAGCAAAATCAGCCTACAGGTGTGATAAGTAATATCTTTCTGGTATGACTAACCAATAGGAAAAACCTATAAGCGATTCATCGAAATAACAATTACCAAAAGGCGTTTTAGGGGTTGCACATAGAAAAAATATGCATTATAATATGCCATGTAATCGAGAAACACATTAAACATATCGACTTAGTAGGAAAGGAGAACAGCAAATGAAAAAAACAGACAACAGACGAATGCAGGAGAACAGAATGATGGAGATGTGTTGTTGCTGTTGCTGCAGCTCCAATCAGAATAAAGAAAAATAAGAAACATTCGCAGGCAGAAAAAGCATAGCAGAAATTGCATGTGCGGGCAGGCCGGAACGAATGCCTGCTATTTTTTTAACCTTTTTTAAAAGAAATGCGAATGAACAACATAAGAATAGATAATAAACAGACGTAGAAAACGGAGGACAAAAACATGAGCGGATGCGGATGCAGTTTCACCCCAGTTGAAAATAAAGAAACCGAAGAAATCAAATACACCGATGCACTGGCAGAACAGTTTGCAGCAGAAGTCGGAGTAGACCCAAGACCAAATGAAACCCTTGTAGAGATCGATGAGCGCGGCGCTTTCATCCGTCAGCCAAATGCATTTATCCAGCCATTCGGCGATAAAGAAGGCGACCTGAAAGCAGAAGCAAACCGCTTCGGGATCTACTGGGCAACCGGATGCAACTGGTCCAACCGACCGATCATCGTGCGGGAGCTTTTAGGACTGCAGGATGTGATCTCGGAGACGAGAGTTTCTCCATCCGGCGAGACAAACCGTTACGGACATGCATTCGGACAGTATCCGGATTTCAAGGATCCGGCGACAGGCGCTTACTTCTTAAGTGAGTTCTATAAAAGAGCAAACCCGGACTTCCAAGGAAGAGCAACGACACCGACCCTGGTGGATGTCAAAGAGAAAAAGGCTGTGAACAACGATTATCACCGCCTGACGAACTACCTCGAAGTGCAGTTCCGTCCATTCCAGCCAAAAGATGCGCCGGACCTGTACCCGAAAAAATTTCGGAAAGAGATCGATGAGTTTAACGACTGGCTCTTCCCGCATGTCAACAACGGCCATTACCGCATGGCATTCTGCCAGTCACCGGAAGCATACGATGAGGCATACGAAGATTTCTATGAATCCCTCGATAAGCTGGACAAACGGCTGGAGACGAACCGTTTCCTGTTCGGCGACTACATCACCGACAGCGATGTCCGCGCTTACGTCACTCTGATCCGTTGGGATGTCAGTTACTTCCACAACGTAGGACCGGTGAAGAAACCGATTCGTGATTACAAAAATATCTGGGGCTACTTAAAAGAACTGTATGCGATCCCGGCCTTCCGTCACGGAAGCGATCCGCAGGTGCTGGCACTTTCGAGACCTGGAAAGAAATTAGGCGAGGTTCTCTTCCGCGGATACAACGAACGAATCCTTGCAAAAGTAGATTTCGAGAAGCTGATGGCAGACGATGGATCGAGAAGAACACTCAGCAAAACACCGGACGAAGTATTCCTTCACCATCCGGAGGGAGAGACCTACGAGGATTACGCAGGAGAAATCTCAAAAACCATCTGGAACAGCCCGAAATGGGAAGACAGAAACCCGAAGAACGGCGTACTTTCCGTGGATGCATCGATTAATCCGCTGAAAGGACTTTTATAAGAAAAACAGAAGAATCCGGGGCACCTTGGTGGAACACTCTCAGGCAGCCGGGGCGCGGCCGGAACAGAAAAAAACGAGGAAATGAGGAGGATTTTATTATGAAAAAGACAAAGAAATTCTGGGCAGTATTGGCAGCGGCGGGCCTTTTGGCAGCAAGCTTTGCAGGATGCGGAAGCAATGCATCAGCAAATGCAGGAAGCAGCAGCGGTTCCGCAGCATCATCTTCCGCAGAAGGCAGCTCCGCATCGGATTCTGGTGAGAAAAAAGTGATCAAAGCTGTAACAAGCGGCACACTGGCACCGTACTTTTACGTAAATGATGACAACGAGCTGACCGGTGTCGATATCGATATCGTAAAAGAAGTGTTCAACCGCCTTCCGCAGTATGAACTGAAAATTGAGCAGGCAGATGCACTGCAGGGTGTGCTGAGCGGTCAGTACGACATCGCAGTCAACAACTATGGATATACCGATGAGAGAGCAGAATCCTACTACTTCTCTTTACCATATAAAACCAGCTTCAACGAATACATTCAGAGAACCGGCGATGAGCCGCTGACTTCTCTTACCGATCTGGCAGACCGCGGATACAAAATTGAGCTGAGTGCAGGAAGCCTTACCGCAAATGCACTGGAAAAATGGAATACAGACAACCCGGATCACCAGATCAATATCGTATATTCCAATGCAAACTTCCAGGTCCGCTACCAGCACATCGTAGATGGAACCGCTGATGTGGCAATCGACGACGGACCGATCATCGACAACCTGCTTCCGCAGTTCGGACTGGAAGGTCAGCTGGAAGCAAACGAGATCGACGAGGAGACCGAAGATTTCCTGTTCCCGCAGAACAATACCTACTTCCTGTTTGGAAAGAACGAAGAGGGCGCAGCACTCCGCGAGGATGTTGACAAAGCCTTAAAAGAGATGAAAGAAGACGGAACTCTTTCCAAGATCACAACCGAGTATCTCGGCGTGGACACCAGCCCGGACGAGAAATACTTTGATGAGACACCAAACTAGAATATCGTTTTCGAAATAAAAACAGAAGAGATTACAAAACAGACGGGAAGCGGATCGAGAACATCCGTTTCCCGATTCTAAAAGGAGCGAAAAACATGGCAGAAATTTACCGGGTAGAAAAGGGAAGCGAAGAGTGGAAATACAAAGCATATGATTACGTCAGAACCGATGCGTTCTGCTTGGGACAGAACATTCCGATTGAACTGGAATTCGGACAGGACGAGAGCAAAGATGATCTGCAGGCAATTCTGCTGACAGAAGATCACAAGCCGGTAGCCGGCTGCCGCATCGCATTTCCGGCGGAAAAGACAGGAAAAATCGAGCGTGTCTGTGTTGTCAGAGAAAAACAGAAAAGCGGATACGGCCGCGTACTGATCGAAGCCGCTGAGAAATGGCTGAAAGAATACGGTGTCGATCACATCGTCATCACGAGCCAGGACCGCGCCGCAGGCTTTTATGAGAAATTAGGCTACAAACTGAATCCGGACGCTGACCTGTCGGTATACGACCACCATGTACCGAAGAAAGACGAAGAGCCGAAAAAGCCGAAGAAAAATCTTGGCTTTACCTGTGTACTGGTAGAAAAATACGTGTAAGAGAGGACAAAAATCATGGGAAAATTATTTGACGTTTCACTGGTATTTTCATCCATACCAGAATTGCTGACAAAGCTGCCGATCACGCTGGAACTGGCCGTGGTTTCTATGCTGATCGGACTGGGACTGGGACTTGTGATGGCGATCATCAAAATGAAAAAAATCAGAGTGCTGACGCAGATTACGAATCTTCTGATTTCACTGCTCCGCGGCACGCCGGTCATCGTACAGCTGTACGTTGCGTTCTTTGGTATTCCCATGATGTTCAAGGCAATCAACCAGCAGTTCGGAACGAATCTGGCGGTTGCCAATATTTCCGGTTTCGTCTATGCGATGATCGCTCTGGGACTGAACCAGTCGGGCTTTATGGCTGAGATTATCCGTTCGGCTTTGCAGTCCGTTGACCCGGGCCAGATCGAAGCAGCACATGCACTCGGCATGACGTATCCGCAGACACTGCGCCGCATCATTCTGCCGGAGGCCTTTGAGGTTGCGCTTCCGACCCTTGGAAACTCTTTTATCAGTATCATCAAAGGAACGTCTCTTGCCTTTACCTGCGCCGTTGTCGAGATTACCGCACAGGGCCAGATTATTGGAGGAAGAACGTATCGCTACTTTGAAGTTTACGTTTCACTGGCCATCATTTACTGGCTGGGAACGCTGGTGATCGAGCAGATTATCCGCGTAATTGAAAATAAAATCCGGATTCCGGACCAGGTAGAGCTGGCGTCCGCAAACGGGGAGGGTAAGAAAAATGATAAAAATTGATCATTTATCAAAAAAATATAACGACAACGTGGTGCTCGACGACATCAGCCTCGAGATCAAACAGGGCGATGTTGTGGGAATCATCGGTCCTTCCGGAACCGGAAAATCAACGCTTCTGCGCTGCGTCAACCGCCTTGAGACACCGGAGAAGGGAACGGTGACGATCGGGGACAAGGTGATCGGCCTTTCCGAGCGGAAACCGAAAGAGCTTCTGTATTTAAGACAGAACACAGGAATGGTGTTCCAGCGGTTCAATCTGTTTGAGAAGAAAACCGCACTGGAAAATGTGATGGAAGGCCTGATTGTTGTCAAGAAGATGAAAAAAGATGAGGCCAGAGCTATTGCATTAGAAGAACTGAAACTGGTCGGCATGGAAAAATGGGCAAACCACTATCCGAAACATATGTCCGGCGGACAGCAGCAGAGGGTGGCGCTCGCAAGAGCCCTCGCCATGAAACCGCAGATTCTGCTGCTGGACGAGCCGACCTCAGCCCTTGACCCGGAGCTGGTTGGAGAGGTTCTGGATGTTATTAAAAAAGTTGCGGCACAGGGATATACAATGCTTCTGGTTTCCCATGAGATGAACTTTATCCGCCATGTGTCGAACCGTGTGATCTTCCTTGATAAAGGACACGTAGTAGAAGACGGAACACCGAAAGAAGTATTCGAGCATCCGCAGAATCAGAGAACACGGGAGTTCTTCAGCAAGATGCATATTATGGCGCAGCCTGAGTATGTTATTTAAATTGAGCAGTGCCGGAATGCAGTGAAGCAGGAAATTTTGTGCTCGCACGAAATTTTCTGTTTTGCTGTATTCTGATAGGGCGAAAGCCCGAAGCCCAGGGAAGCGAAGCTTTTCTGGGCCGCACTGCGGACACAGCCAAAGAGTAGGAGAAAATATTATGATAGATGAGAAAAGAATTGCTGATTTTTTTGCGGAGCTGGTATCCATCGATTCGCCGTCCTTGGAGGAGTGCGAGATGGCGGACACTCTGAAAGCAAAATTCGCCGAAATCGGAGTGAATTTTACAGAAGATCATACACAGGAGCAGACCGGTTCAAATGCGGGCAATCTGTTTGCACGTATCCCGGGCAGTATTGACGGTGCGCCGGTTCTCTTTGCCGCCCACATGGACACGGTGGAGCCCGCAAAAGGGAAAAAGGCTGTTTTCCATGATGACGGAACCGTAACGAGCGACGGCACAACTGTTCTCGGCGCCGATGATCTGGCCGGTGTGACCGCGATCTATGAAGCTGTGCGCCACATCACTGAGGCAGGAGCGCCGCACAGCCCGATCGAAATCCTGATTTCAACCGGTGAGGAGCTGTACTGCAAAGGTGCGAATGCCTTCGATTACAGCCAGGTGCAGGCAAAAGAAGCGTACGTTCTGGACCTGAGCGGAGCAATCGGCGCGGCAGCCTATGCAGCTCCGACCCTTGTATCTTTTAAAGCAGAAATCCAGGGAAAAGCCGCCCATGCAGGTTTTCACCCGGAGGACGGCATCAACAGCATCCAGGCGGCTGCACGTGCAGTCGCACAGCTTCCGCAGGGCCACGTGGCAGAGAGCACCACAGCCAACATCGGAAAAATCGGCGGCGGTTCCGGCACCAATATCGTTTCGGAGAGCTGCCTTGTCGAAGGCGAAATCCGCAGCCTGAACCACGAGACGGCGATGGAACTTCTGGCGACATATCAGAAAACCTTCCAGCAGGAGGCAGACGCCATCGGTGCCAAACTTGTCTGGGAAGAAAAGCTGAACATTCATGCGTATGAGACGCCGCTGACAAGCGATGCCGCAAGGCATTACGAGAGCGCCGTTGCAGAAGAGGGTCTGACCGCTGCATTCGAAAAAACCTTCGGCGGCAGCGACAACAACGTCTTCGCCCAGCACGGCATCGAGGGCCTCGTCATCGCAACATCGATGAACCAGGTACATAGCTGTGCCGAGTACACGAAAATCCCGGAGATTGCCCAGGTAGCACGGATTGTGGCGAATCTTGCAGCACTGCAGGAAGACTGAGACGATCCCGGATGAAAAAATAGAATACAAAAATCCCCAAAGCCCGCCGGCAAATGTGAAAACAAAAACCGGCGGGCTTTTCCTGTTTCCGGCACGGCTTGCCACGCAGAGAAAAATAGTCTATAATAGGGAAAAGCTTCCGGTGCATGCCGGAATTTAACACCAGTAGACAAGAAGTCCCCCGCTTCTAAAGCGGTGGGATGAATTGTT
>ERZ779869.3246-NODE-3246-length-12763-cov-3.810041_pt1 | contig 12763 bp, 10 predicted proteins | sample MGYA00511557_ERZ779869 | MGnify/ENA primary metagenome ERZ779869 (study PRJEB29588, sample SAMEA2154620) | human gut metagenome | biome: human gut; feature: human-associated habitat; material: faeces | place: Denmark | collected 2008/2010 ...
TTTATCACTTTTATTTCTTCAAAGATACAAAATAAAAAGTCGTTTGTCAAGTATTCCAGAAGAAAAGCAGATTATTCACGCACGGCTGAGATAATAAGGGGACTATCAGTAAGCTTCACTGACGTGTTGCATTTTCCAGCTCAAAAATGAGAAAAATTCAGATTTGAGATATTCGTAAATTAGTGATTACCAATAACGGGATTTCCCCTCATGCCGCAGTGGCATGGGTAGGAGAATCGAACGACTAATTCAAAGCTTAAATGAAAAAGCCGTGATTTCCTCATTTTCAAATTTCAAAGTGAAAAGAATTGGTTCAAACTTTTTATAATACCTACATATGATTAACGTCTCAACTCTTTTTCATTTCTTTTGGGTATTTTTCCACATTTCAGTTCCCCGTACCTTTGCAACTGAAAAATTTATTAATCATTATCTATCAATATTAAGTATGAAAATTTTAAACTTTTGGACAGTTGCTCTTATGGCACTATCATTTTCAACAACATTTGTTTCTTGCGGTGACGACAACGATATAAATCTTGCAAAGGAAATTGCCGGCACTTATAATGGATATTCAGTCGGTGAATGCGATATGTTCTCAGACTATTTGTTGGGCGATCAATCCAGCGCAACAATAACCGGTAACGAAGACGGTAGCATTAATTTGGTATATAAATCCGGTTCAGGTGATTTCCGCCTGAATAATTTAAAACTTTCCTCGAAATCTTTCAGTGGTTCAGGTGAAGTGGTGATGTCCATGGGTAGTGGCACAGGTAGTAGTTATAACTACACACTGGAAGGTAGTGTAAATGAATCCAAAGTGTTAACCTTGAAGACTAATGTAGATATTCCGACACCCATGGGAGAAATGGAAATCGTGTTCATGCAAGGAGAAACACCGATAACTTATAATATAGCTGCTACCTATCAGTATAACAGTTCATTGTCTATCAGTGTTGGAGATACATCCTACGGCACAACTGATGAATGTAAAGCTGTTATCAAACGTGTATCGGACACAACGGTAGACATTACTTTAAGCGGTTTCGCTAACTTGTCAGGTGCCGGTGGTCATATGAGTTTAGGTAATTTCACTATTAGTGGAGTCAATGTAACAGCCGGAGCAAACGGAACCTATTCACTCAGCCTGGGAGAATATGAATCTACCGACAGCAATGGAAAAGCTATCACAGGAGAAAGCCTGAGCGGTACAATCGCAGCAGACGGTACTGCTACTATTAACACTGACTTCAAGCCAGGTAGTATGCCGATAGCTATTTCCACAGTCTTTACAGGAAGTGATACAGCAAGTGCAGAATAAACAATCTAAATGAAAGAAATGAAAAGAAGCAATAACACTATTTTTAAATATACAATGATACTGGGAGCGGCTATGTCGCTCTCAGCTTGTAATGGATTATTTGAGAATATTTATGACGCCCCCACAGAAACTGAAATGGAAATCAAAGAAAATAGTTTCTCACAAATCAAAACTGTTGAGTACACAGAGTGGGCATATATTGATTTTTCCGGTCGTAAAGTTACCACAGTCAAAATCGGGAAAGAATATGAAAGCGAAATACCCGATAATTGGGATATCGCCATTCATCGCTATGATATAAAAACGAATGAAGGGGCAGCTTACCAAACGAGCTACACAAGTTTTGATGCCCTGAAAGCAAACGGAAAATTGCCTGATGACAAAGACTTTGTTAAAGATGAATGGACAACGGACAAGATTGCTATTGATATGTCCGGCATGATGGAAGGAAATATTGTCTATACCGACTCTTATTATAACAGTGTCCTATCCACCTGGCTGAATGTAGATACTTCGACTATGCCACCTATCTACACAATGTCCAATCAGGTCTACCTGATACGACTGAAAGACAACACCTATGCAGCCATTCGTTTTACCAACTATACCAATGCCAAAGGTATAAAGGGATACATCGACTTCGACTTCCTATATCCATTTGATTTCGAAAAAAATAACTAAGAAAACAATAACAAAGAATGAAACCTACATTTATAATATTACTATTTTCCTTTATAGCAACTTGCTCCACATTTGCACAACAATCCAGTAATTATGTCAGCGGACGTGTAACTGATACAAACGGGGAACCCCTTCCCGGCGCCACAATCTCTATAAAAGGAAAAGGAACTGGAGCCGTCACCACATCCGACGGAACATACACATTGCAACTGCCCGGAACTGGCTCGTATATCATTACCGCCTCTTACGTAGGTTATCAAACTGTAGAAAAGAAATTCACAACGGACGAAAACAAAAAACTAAGTTTCCGTCTATCCGAAAATCAATTTGACTTAGGAACGGTAGTAGTTACCGGTACCCGTACTCCCAAACTGCTGAAAGATGCACCTATCATTACACGGGTGATTACCTCGGAAGATATTAAAAAGGTAAATGCCAATAATGTAGCCGACTTGTTAAAGACTGAACTTCCCGGCATTGAATTCACTTTTGCTATGGACCAGCAAACCTCTATCAATATGCAAGGCTTCGGCGGAAACTCTGTATTATTTCTTGTAGACGGGGAACGTTTGGCCGGTGAAACGCTAAATAACGTAGACTACGACCGTCTGAACCTTGATAATGTAGAACGCATCGAGATTGTGAAAGGTGCAGCATCCACCCTTTACGGTTCAAGCGCTATCGGAGGGGTTATCAACATCATTACACGCGAATCGGATGACCCATGGAATTTAAATCTTAATTCACGCTTCTCCGAGCACAATGACCATCGATATGGCGGTACTGTGGGATTCAATGCAGGTAAATTCAACAGCCTGACCAATGTACAATATAATAATGTAGATACGTATGGCGTAGATAATCCGGGAGATTTCTCAACTGTATTCGGAAGCCGAGTATGGAACTTCAAGGAACGGCTGATCTATCACCCATTGGAAACACTAAAACTGACCGCAAGAGCCGGGTATTATTTCCGTGAACGTAATAAACCGGGAGACACTCAAGACAGATACCGGGATTTCAACGGTGGGCTAAAAGCAAATTATACATTCAACACATTAAGTAATCTTGAAGTCGGTTACACTTTCGACCAATATGACAAAAGTGATTACCAGGTACTCTATAAAAATGATGTACGTGATTATAGCAATGTGCAGCATAATGTACACGCTCTTTATAATTACACTTTCAATGAAAAACATACGTTGACTGTCGGAGCCGATTACCTTCGCGATTATCTGATGTCTTACCAATTCACTGATAACGCTAACTATATCATGCATACAGCAGATGCTTTCGGACAATTCGACTGGAATCCGACTGAAAGACTAAATGTAATCGCCGGATTACGGTTCGATTATTTCTCCGATTCCAATGTTCGTCATTTATCCCCGCATTTGGGAATGATGTATAAGATTGGTAACTGTTCATTGAGAGGTTCTTATTCACAAGGATTCCGTTCACCGACTTTAAAAGAAATGTATATGGTGTTCAATATGGCAAACATGATGATGATTTATGGAAATCCTGATCTTAAATCAGAAACAAGCCACAACTTCTCCCTGTCTGCCGAGTACACAAAAAACCGTTACAATTTTTCTGTAACAGGATATTATAATCTGGTACACAACCGTATTAACACAGTTTACAGCGATGATCCCAAAGGACAAATATATACCAATACCGACAAAGTGGGCATTGCAGGAGTGGACGCTAACATCTCTGCCAAATACCCCTGTGGATTAGGATTTCGTATGTCATACACTTACATCCATGAATTTATGCGTGACGGGCAGAAAAAATTCACAGATACGCGCCCGCATACGGCAACTGTAAGAGTAGACTGGGGCGAAAACCTAGATAAAGTAGATTTCAATTATTCACTCAACGGACGCATCTTGTCAGAAGTAAAAACAAACGTATACAACGATAGCTTCAACAACCCTGCTGCCGGAAGCACTGCTGTTACGTACCCGGGATATATGATTTGGGATTTAACCTTCTCGGTGGGAGTATTCAAAGGTGTGAATATGAATCTGGCTATTAATAACTTGTTTAACTATGTACCGGATTATTATTATTTCAATTCACCCACTACGACAGGAGCTAATCTGACACTAGGGCTTTCGTTGGATATAGATCGGTTCTTCAAAAAATAAACAACAATAAAACTACATACAAAGCTAAAAATAAGAGAAATGAAAAAGAAAAGTAAAATCATCTTAGGTGTGTGCATCGTTGCAGCCGTCCTGATAGGCATATCTATCTGGAATGCCTGGTTCAGCGCCACAAAGATTGCTTTCGTCAACTTCCAGACCATACAGCAGGGAAGCATATCGAAAGCAAATGACAATTCATTCATCAAACTCAGCGAAGTGTCTCTTGACAACCTCGATCGTCTGACCAGTTATGACATGGTATTCATCAATGGCATGGGACTGCGCATTGTCGAAGAACAACGTCAGCAAATACAGCAGGCAGCAGACAAAGGTGTCCCTGTGTACACATCAATGGCCACCAATCCTACCAACAATATCTGTAACCTCGATAGTGTACAACAGAATCTGATACGCCGCTATCTGAGCAATGGCGGAAAAACAAACTACAGGAATATGTTGAACTACATCCGTAAAGCCATTGATGGAAAAACATATTCCACAACTGAAATGGAAGACCCGGTAGAAAGGCCGAGCGATATGTTGTATCATGCCGGAATCAGTAATCCGGACGATGAGCTGGAATTTCTCACAGTTACCGACTATGAGAAATTTATGAAAGACAACAACCTCTACAAAGAAGGAGCTCGAAGAATTATAATTACCGGACAAATGGCAGATGCTACCGACCTCATCAAAGCTCTCGAAAAAGAAGGCTACAACGTTTATCCGGTTCAGTCAATGACAAGATTCATGTCGTTTATTGATGAAGTGCAGCCTGACGCTGTTATTAATATGGCTCACGGACGCATGGGGGATAGAATGGTAGATTATCTGAAAACTAAGAATATTCTGCTTTTTGCCCCACTCACGATCAACAGCCTTGTGGATGAATGGGAAAACGATCCGTTGGGTATGTCCGGTGGTTTTATGTCACAAAGCATTGTGACACCGGAAATAGATGGCGCTATCCGCCCCTTTGCCCTTTTTGCACAATATGAAGACAAAGAAGGATTACGCCACTCATACGCCATTCCCGAACGACTGAAAACATTCGTTTCCACTATCAACAACTATCTGAATCTGAAAACAAAGCCTAATAAAGACAAAAAGGTTGCTATCTACTATTACAAAGGACCGGGACAAAATGCCTTGACGGCTGCCGGAATGGAAGTAGTACCTTCGCTCTACAATCTCTTGCTTCGCATGAAACAGGAAGGTTATAATGTGTCAGGACTTCCTGCCAATGCACAAGAACTTGCAAAAATGATACAAGCACAAGGTGCAGTATTCAACTCGTATGCAGAGGGAGCTTTTGACGAGTTCATGAAAAACGGAAATCCGGAATTAATTACAAAAGAACAATATGAAAGCTGGGTGAAAGAATCGCTTCGTCCTGAAAAATATGCAGAAGTCGTTGCTGCCGACGGAGAGTTTCCCGGAAACTATATGGTCACTTCGGACGGATGTTTGGGCGTAGCCCGGTTACAGTTCGGTAATATCGTGTTAATGCCACAGAATGCAGCAGGAAGTGGAGACAATTCTTTTCAGGTAGTTCATGGAACGAACGCTGCTCCTCCGCATACTTATATCGCTTCTTATTTATGGATGCAGCACGGTTTCAAAGCTGATGCACTCATTCATTTCGGAACACATGGCAGTTTGGAATTCACTCCTAAAAAACAAGTTGCCCTATGCAGCAATGACTGGCCGGACCGTCTGGTCGGAGCTGTTCCTCACTTTTATCTCTATTCTATCGGAAATGTAGGTGAAGGAATGATGGCAAAACGCCGTTCGTATGCGACACTGCAATCTTACCTTACTCCTCCTTTCCTCGAAAGTAGCGTGCGCGGTATCTATCGTGAGCTTATGGAGAAAATCAAGATTTACAATAACTCCGCAAAAGAGAATAAAGAGCAGGAATCGCTGGCCATCAAAGCATTGACAGTAAAAATGGGAATCCACCGGGATTTAGGTCTGGACAGCATCACCAACAAGCCTTATACAGAGGATGAAATCGCCCGTATAGAAAACTTCGCCGAAGAATTGGCTACAGAAAAAATCACCGGGCAACTTTATACTATGGGTGTTCCGTATGAACCGGAACGGATTACTTCTTCTGTTTACGCAATGGCAACAGAACCTATCGCATACAGCCTTTTGGCTCTTGACAAGCAACGTGGAAAAGCTACGAACGCTATCAACAAACACCGGAGTCTTTTTACACAGCAATATCTAAATCCTGCCCGCCAGTTAGTAGAAAAGCTGATAACCAATCCTGCACAGGCAACAGACGAACTGATCTGCCGTACTGCCGGAATTACTCCTCAGGAACTGGCTAAAGCACGCCAAATAGAAGCTGACCGGAATGCTCCGAAAGGAATGATGGCGATGATGATGGCTGCCGCAGCCAAACAAGATAAAGATGATAAGAACAAGACAATGGGAGGACATCCTGCACAGCAAAGTGAAAAGTCCCTTCATGGGAAAATTCCCGAAAGCATGAAAGAAGCCATGAAGAAAATGGGCACTAACATGGATCCGGGAAAAGCTCCTAAAGAGTATAGCAAAGAAGATATAGAGTTTTCTTTGGCAGTCACAGAAGTGGAACGCACTATTAAGAATATAGGAAACTATAAAAATGCACTTTTGACAAGTCCTGAAGAAGAACTGGCTAGTCTGATGAATGCATTGAAAGGAGGCTACACCACCCCTACCCCGGGAGGTGACCCCATAGCTAATCCGAATACATTGCCTACCGGACGCAATATGTACGCTATCAACGCTGAAGCGACTCCTACTGAATCGGCATGGGAAAAAGGGATTGCTTTAGCCAAACAAACGATTGATACGTACAAACAACGTCATAACGATTCTATACCACGGAAAGTAAGCTATACACTCTGGTCCTCCGAGTTCATCGAGACCGGGGGAGCAACGATTGCTCAAGTCCTTTATATGCTTGGTGTAGAACCTGTTCGTGATGCTTTCGGCCGTGTCAGCGATTTAAAATTGATTCCTTCGGCAGAACTGGGTCGTCCGCGTATTGATGTGGTAGTTCAGACCTCCGGACAACTTCGTGACCTTGCCGCCTCCCGTCTTTTCCTGATTAACCGTGCGGTAGAAATGGCTGCCGGTGCCAAAGATGATAAATACGAGAACCAAGTAGCGACAAGTGTAATTGAGGCTGAACGGGTATTGACAGAAAAAGGATTGAGTCCGAAAGACGCCCGGGAGATTTCAACTTTCCGCATATTCGGAGGAATAAACGGTATGTACGGTACCGGTATTCAGGAAATGGTGGAATCCGGTGACCGTTGGGAAAATGAATCGGAACTTGCTACTACCTATCTCAATAATATGGGAGCTTATTACGGTAGTGAAAAGAACTGGGAAGTTTTCCAAAAATTTGCTTTTGAAGCAGCATTGACACGTACAGATGTAGTAGTACAGCCACGTCAAAGCAATACTTGGGGTGCCTTAAGCCTTGACCATGTATATGAGTTTATGGGAGGCATGAATCTTGCCGTTCGCAATGTGACCGGTAAAGATCCGGACGCTTACCTCAGCGACTATCGCAATCGTAATAACATGAAAATGCAGGAACTTAAAGAAGCTGTCGGTGTAGAAAGTCGTACGACTATTCTCAATCCGGTCTATATTAAAGAGAAAATGAAAGGAGGAGCTTCTTCCGCAAGTGAATTTGCAGAAGTTATCACCAACACTTACGGTTGGAATGTGATGAAACCTGCCGCCATTGATAAAGAACTTTGGAATAATATCTATAATGTATATGTAAAAGACGAGCTTAACCTGGGAGTAAAGAAATACTTTGAACAACAGAATCCTGCCGCTCTCGAGGAAATGACGGCTGTCATGCTCGAAAGTGCCCGCAAAGGATTATGGAAAGCCAGCGAAGAACAAGTAGCAGAATTGAGTAAGTTACATACGGAGATAGTCAACAATTATCGTCCGTCCTGTTCGGGCTTCGTCTGCGACAATGCAAAACTACGCGATTATATTGCTTCTAAAGCAGATGCGCCAACAGCCGCACAATACAAAGAGAATATCTCCAAAATCCGTGAAGCAAAAGCAAGCGGAAATGACAAAGGAGTAGTGATGAAAAAAGAAGAAATGAACCAGACTACTGAAGAACAAACAAATACATTAAGCAATGTAGCTGTCGGTATTGCTGTTATCATTGTCCTACTTGCTTTAATCCTCTTTGTACGCAAACGCCGTAAAAGCAGCCAAATGTAATTGTAACTCATAATTTGTAATTAGCAAAAATGAATACAGTTGTCCTTGTACTTATGCTTCTGACAGCATTTAATTTTCTGCTGAAGCAAACATTTTGGAAAGTAATAGCGGTGTGTGTTATCGCCGCTATCTGCGCTGCGTTTGCCGGATTAATGTGGCCGTATGCTATTGAACAGTCTAAAACCCAGATAGCAAATTGGCTTAGTAATCAACCTTTGATGTTGGATACAGCTGTATTGCTTAGTGTGGAGGTCTGCGTGCAAATGGCTTACGCCATGCTGGCTGTCCACGTGGCGAACGATTATCCGGTCAAACCTCGTATGATTGTGATGTACCGCTTTCTCCGCTGGTTTCCTGGATTATTGATTTTCCCGGTTCTATTCAGCGGGTTAATATACCTGATATTCGCCTTTCCGGGCATTTCCTTTCAGACAATAGCCTGGAGTTATGCCGGTTTTATCCTGATAGCAATTCCTTCCGGCAGATATTTATTGCTCTATTTGTTACCGGAGAAGGAATTACGCCTCGAATTGTTCTTCCTCACTAATGCACTGGTAGCTATCCTAGGAATTGTAGCCACCGTCAACGGAAGAACTTCGGCGGCAGGTGTCAGCGAAATAGACTGGCAAGCACTGGCAGGCGTTTTGGTTATCACTCTGGCCGGTGGAATCATCGGTCTTGTCTGGTGGAACTTTCGGAACAGAAACAAACAGAAAAGCATGAAGCAATAAAAAGAATCAATTACCTATTAAATAATCAACAACAATGAACTTTATATCAGATATTTTATATTGGATTTCAACAGGATTACTTGTTCCTGTCATCGTATTATTAATCATTCTCTTCTGCCGGGCACTGTTACTTGCAGGCAGTTTCTACGGACAGTATATGTCCATTCGCAAAACAGAAGCTTTGCTCCGCAATGAACTGGGGAAACTAACTTCTGAAACAGTAGGAGAACTAAATTCCAAGTTACCGGAAAAGTCGCGTTCACTCGTTATTATGTATATGCGTCAGGTACTGGATGCCCGTGACACTCCCGCACAAGTACAACGTTTATTGGCTAACTTTGAGATTGCAGCCGACAAAGACCTTGCAATCTCAAAAACGTTGACCAAACTAGGCCCTATCTTAGGATTAATGGGTACTTTGATTCCAATGGGCCCTGCCCTGGCCGGACTGGCAAGCGGAGATATTGCTTCCATGGCTTATAATATGCAGATTGCCTTTGCCACGACCGTGGTCGGATTGGTAGCAGGTGCCGTCGGGTTTCTCACACAGCAGGTTAAGCAACGTTGGTATCTGCAAGATATGACCAATCTCGAATTTATCGCTGAACTTCTGAACGAAAACCGTACTACTAAAACTACTGAGAAATGAAACATAACCTATTACGAAAAGAAGAAGACTCCGACCCCATCAGCGTAGTATCCAACTTGTTTGACGTTGCTATGGTATTTGCAGTAGCTTTAATGGTTGCCCTTGTCAGCCGCTACAACATGACTGAGGTATTCTCGCAAGAAGACTTCACCATGGTGAAAAATCCGGGTAAGGAAAATATGGAAATCATCACCAAAGAAGGAGAAAAAATCAATCGGTATACTCCTTCGGAGGACCAGGATAAAAAAGAAGGGAAACGTGGCAAGAAAGTCGGTATCGCCTATGAATTGGATAACGGGGAAATAATTTACGTACCCGAATAATTGTTACTCTAACACTACTACACGGATAATGCCTACAAATATTATCCGTGTAACTCTCTAAAGAACTCACACGACATGGCACTCTTATCAAAAGACAACAAGAAAGAAAGGCCTTAAAAATTGACCTACATCAAATCTTTTAAAAAGAATGCACTCCCCTTGATTCATCATTTACTTTTTTAATTACCTTTGCAACAATCTTTGCTCCCTTAAACAAAAGTCTATGTACTATGTTATAACTGATAACAATTACAAGAATTCAGATACAAATAAAAAGGGAAAAAGATATGTTTACAGAAATAACAGAGGATACAATATCTGCAACAGATAGCTGTCAAATGGAAACAACAGGAACAACACTAAAGGTCTCTCCTGCCACACAGCCAACCAATCAGGTTACGTCAGAAACTTACACTGTCATTCCTCCACGACGTACCTTCAATGAACAAAAGCCATTCGTTTTTTCTATTATCGGTTTTGCCGTATTCTATATTATAGCTCTTATTGTCGGGCGTGTCATCAAAATGCGATTGCCTCATCATTCTTAATGAAAAGTAACAAAAAACAAGCCACCGAAATGAATCACTCATTCCGATGGCCTATCCCCTTTAAACACCTTTAAACAAAATGAAAATATGCCTCATTACTAACTAAACTAACTAACCCTTTGAGGCATATTTTGAAGAGGCTGTCTCACCAGCCTCTTTTTTATTATAGACAGCTTTCGCTCTCTAATCTTATTTACGAGCTTCAGCAATATAGCCGAGAGCTTCTTCGCATTTAGCTGTTACATAAGCCCAGTCTTCTGCTGCCACTTTATCTTTCGGGAACAATTTAGACCCCATGCCTACACAGAATACACCAGCCTTAATCCATGCTGTCAGGTTTTCTTTTGTAGGTTCTACCCCACCTGTCACCATTAACTTAGACCATGGCATCGGAGCCATTAAACCTTTCACGAAGTTTGTTCCGTAAACATCACCCGGGAATACTTTGCAAAGGTCGCAACCTACTTCCTGAGCGAAAGCAACTTCTGATACAGAACCACAACCCGGAGTATAAGCCACTGAACGACGGTTACATACCTTAGCAATTTCAGGATTGAACAATGGACCTACTACGAAGTTAGCACCCAGTTGCAAATACATAGCGGCAGTAGCCGGATCAACGATAGAACCGATACCGATTGCCATTTCAGGACATTCTTTTGCTGCGAATTTTACGATTTCAGCAAATACTTCCTGTGCAAAGTCACCACGATTGGTAAACTCAAAAGCACGAACACCACCGTCATAACAAGCCTTTACCACTTTTTTTGCAATTTCTGCATCTTTGTGATAAAATACAGGAACCATTCCTGTAGAACCGATTTTATTCAATACGGCTATTTTATCGAATTTTGCCATTTTAATCTCCTATTTTAAATGAATTGTTTTTAAACTTTCAACTTATCTCTTTATCTCTGTACACGGCCGCTTGCATCACCACCAGCCAATGCTTCCACTTCCTCTACGGAAACAAGGTTAAAATCACCATTAATAGTGTGTTTCAAGGCAGACGCAGCCACTGCAAATTCAAGAGCTTCGCCCTGATTAGGTTTAGTCATCAAACCGTGGATGATACCACCGGAGAATGAGTCACCACCACCTACACGGTCGATAATCGGATCAATATCATAACGTTTTGAAGTATAGAATTCTTCGCCGTTGTAAATCATAGCTTTCCAACCGTTGTGAGTTGCGGAGAAAGATTCGCGCAATGTAGAAACAACATATTTGAATCCGAATTCTTTCATCATCTGTTGAAAGATACCTTTGTAGCCTTCAGCATCTGTGTGACCGGCCTCAACGTCTGCATCCGGTTTGAAGCCCAGGCAAAGTTCTGCATCTTCTTCGTTACCGATACATACATCAACAAACTGCATCAACGGTTTCATAATAGACTGTGCTTTTTCCTTTGTCCACAGTTTCTTACGGAAATTCAAGTCAACAGAAACAGTTACACCATGACGTTTTGCAGCTTCACAAGCCAAACGAGTCAGTTCGGCAGCCTTGTCAGAGATAGCCGGAGTGATGCCAGACCAATGGAACCAGTCAGCGCCTTCCATGATAGCGTCAAAGTCGAAGTCAACAGCGTCGGCTTCAGCAATAGCAGAATGAGCGCGGTCATAGATAACCTTGCTAGGACGCATAGAAGCACCTGTTTCAAGATAGTAGATACCTACACGATCGCCGCCACGAGCAATAAAGTCTGTCTTCACACCATACTTACGCAATGCGTTAACAGCAGACTGTCCAATTTCGTGTTTCGGCAATTTAGTTACGAAATAGGCGTCATGTCCGTAGTTGGCACAGCTTACAGCAACGTTCGCTTCTCCACCACCATATACTACATCAAAAGAATCAGATTGAACAAAACGAGTATTACCCGGAGTTGATAATCTAAGCATGATTTCGCCTAATGTAACGACTTTCTTTCCCATAATCTTATGTTTTAAATTCTAAGTTATTAATATTATGAACTTTCAATTTATCATTTTTAGCTAATTTTCGAGCTTAACACACTGATATAATGACTATTAATCCATAAATAGGATAGTATACAACACCTTTCGTGTGCGGGCACAAAGATACAACAATTTT
>ERZ779869.3247-NODE-3247-length-12763-cov-2.663519_pt1 | contig 12763 bp, 9 predicted proteins | sample MGYA00511557_ERZ779869 | MGnify/ENA primary metagenome ERZ779869 (study PRJEB29588, sample SAMEA2154620) | human gut metagenome | biome: human gut; feature: human-associated habitat; material: faeces | place: Denmark | collected 2008/2010 ...
GGTAGTTTTTCCCGGCTGGTATCCGTCGGAGCCGGAATATACTTTTCGCGTTTCATCGTCATACTGTATTATCCAAGTTATTTTCCCCAAAGATAACATAAGGCAAGTACAGGACAAAATGAACATGCAAAATACTTTCGGTCCCCACCTGCAAAACCTCATGATAACATCACAAAACTCCTCCCCTGCCGTGCCCCGTAGCATTACGGGGTGTTTTGTAACGCAAAATATAGGGGAGGTGGCACGTAGTGACGGAGGGATTAGTTCTAAAAAAATTCTGGTAAAGATTATCTATCTTATGAAAAAAATCGGGAGCTTCCTTTTACCCACCTTTTCTTTTGTAGAAAAGAAGCAACGACAATCTACCTCACATCTAATGTGCGCCGCATCACAAAATGCTCGTCGAGTTCTTCGGTTTTGAGGTACAGTTCCACTTCGTAACGCCCGGCTGGGAATGGGCTTGTTATACCGTTCGGGCCTTCCAGCCTCATGGAACTGGACACTTCGAAATCTTGTTGAAAAACATCTTTCGAGTCCGATTCATTAGTGACTGCATCTTGAACACTGGTATAAACTAAGTTACCCTCCATATAGAACTTGAATATCAATTTCAATGAATGCCCTTTTTCAAGCGAGAGCCACTGGAATCCGGCTACTAACTTTTTGCATGTATTGGCTTTGAAAGATTTCTGTTCAATGACTTTTCCCTCGTAGATGTGCAATGCGCAATCATAAGTAACCCATTGTTGCAATTCTTCATCGGTATTGTAAAAATGAAGCACCAAAGCCAAAGGTTCGATCCAGCCTCGCTGCTTAGGAGATTTCACGACCTCGAATCGCCCACGACCCATTTCTCGATTCTTATAGTAAAGAGTGTAAGTATGAGTGCCGGGAGCATAAGAAGTACCGGAATCGGAGCCCCAGCCACATATTTGCAACCATTGGGATCCATCTCGGGGATTGAGTGTAACTGTGTGGTCGAACGCTTTGATTTTGCCTGTCCTTTCATTCTTGATCTCCACATGGTAAGTAACCTTGCGCACAACGTCCGAATAGCAGGTACATCGGCAACGCATTTGCATATACTTGGGCTCCACGAAGTTGCCTGTATTCCAATCATCGATCACCTCACCTTTGCCATTGACATTACGAAATTCAAAGTGCGAAACAATATAAATCCAACCATTGCTCTCCCAAATATCTTCCAGCGGAGCTATTTCGAGCGGAGCGCTGATAACCACATGATCTTCTTCATCAAGAATATCGAACCGCCATGTACCGACCGCAGTGAAATGGTCTCGCTTTTCCGACCCCCACCACGGGAATTGCGCCGACATGTTCTCAACGGATTTTAACGGGGCATCGAAGTCGTAGGTATGAGTTTTGCCGCTTGGTTCGGTAATGCGTACTTTTATCTTGACGGTGCGGTCGATGCGCGATGTCATCTTCACCACAGGCATAATATAGCGCGAGTCTGTATAGTGTTTGCTACTTGGCCGGGTATCGCGTTTGCCGTCTTTACCCACTTCGCAAAATTCGAGCGAATGGATTTCGTACCCGCGGTCTTTCTTGAACAAATCGAATAATCCCATAGATATCGAGACAAGGTTAATGTGACAATATGCGAATTTATAAAATGTTATAAAATTTGCCAAACTATCTGGGGAAAATTTATAGCGACCCATTTTTCGCATGATACCCAAATACACAAAAATCAAAGGCTGGAAGGGATTCAAAAATTATTTCTCGAAGATACACCTATAATATAATATAACACAGACCGAATTCTATGCAATAGGAATAATCTATTATCTTTGCATTCGTTTACATATGCTCCATTCAAAATAAAGAAAGAGACAACTAAACAAAATCGGCCAATATGAGTAATAATATTGAAAATCTATTTACACAATATTATCAGATATTGCGCGCCTATGCATTACGTTACGTTCAAAACCAAGATGCGGCAGAAGATATTGTACAAGACGTATTCTTCGAATTATGGCTACGGCGTAACGAGATAGATTTCGACCTCCCGATGAAAGCCTATCTATTCAAATCGGTTTTGAATAAATCGAGAAACTATATTTACGACAAACGCGTAAAAGACAAAATAAGTTTCGATTCGGATAACGATATCCAGTTCATAGACGACTACTTACAATCGTTCGTCGTTTATCAGGAAGATTCCCTACTATTAAAAGATTTGGATCGGGAAATAAAAACCTATGTCGAATCTCTGCCCGAGCAATGCCACCGTATATTCATCATGAGTCGTTCCCTCAATTTGAAAAACAAAGACATTGCCTTGCGACTGGGGATAAGCATTAAAACCGTCGAAAAACAAATAACAAAAGCCTTGTCGGGACTAAGAAGTCATTTGAAAAAAAATGGATTGCTATCCTTTTTCTTCTTACTGTTTTCAGGATTCGAATAAAAAATAAATTGCTTCGTATGGACGGACAGAACGAAATAAAAGAAATAGATAGACTCATCTTGAAATATCTCGAAGGAGAGGCTTCGAAAGATGAAAAGATCGCGTTATACCGTTGGATCGAACTTTCGGAGGAAAATAAGACACATTTCAAAGAAGCACAGGAACTGTGGCTATCGACCCAAGCCATACTCGCACCGAAAGAAGATACGGAAAAAGCATTACAGCGTTTCCGTTCTAAAATCAAGAACTACAATCGCCGCAGCAAAACATTCCGCAAACCACTCTACTACATTACCCAGTGTGCAGCCATAATAGTGATACTATTAGGCTTGTATTACTTTTTCACAAGAGAATCTAATCCCGAACAATGCACTTGCGTAGAGATGGCAATCGGCAACAAAGGCTGTATTACCCTCCCCGACAGCACGGTGGTTTGGCTCAATTCAGGCAGTAAATTGACATACCCCAGCCGGTTTTCCGATAAAAAAAGAAAAGTCCGGCTCAACGGGCAAGCCTATTTCAAAGTCTTCCACAAAGAAGATCAACCATTCGTTGTCGAAACCAACGATATGGACATAAAAGTTCTCGGGACCAGCTTTGTCGTCAAGAATTACATACGAGACGAAATCATCGAAACGGCATTGGTCGACGGGCATGTAGAAGTCTATTTTCCCAATAGCTCGGTTCCTCCCATAACTTTGCAACCTGCCGAGCAAGTCACATACTCCCGCAAGACGAAAGAAACGAAAATATATACGCGAAAAGATAGTAGTCTCTACCACATTTGGGCACAAGAAAAACTATTATTGAGCAATTGTGAATTGACAGAAGTCATAGAAAAATTAGGCGCATGGTATAACGTAACAATGACCTGTACGAACACTTCCCCTACCCCTGTTTATATGACGCTGACGGTCAGAACAGAACCGCTGAAAGAAATATTGCAAACGCTCAAATCGATAGCCCCCATAGATTATCGTTTCAATAACGACACAGTCTACATTGAGCACAAGCCAAATAGTTAAAATATATTAATACGTACTCGTTAAGGTAGGGTATGCCCACTCTTGTTTGTGATAATTATAGAGTGGAGCACATGGAAAAACACAACCGACATATAGACGAACTCATAACGAAGTATCTGGATAAATCCCTTACTCGGGAAGAATGCGCCGAACTGCGCCGTTATTTGGCAGAAGACAAAAAGCATCTCGCATATTTTGCCGAAATAAGAGACCTATGGTTATACAATACGGCTCTGTGGCAACCGGTTATATCCACACGGTCGGCTCTCGAAAAACTGAAAAAGAGAATAAGGAAATATACTTCTCTCGTAAAAATCAGAAGAACCGTCTATTACGCTTCCCAGATTGCAGCCGTTATTGCGATAGCCTTTATCTTTCATACCGTAAAGGAATCCAACGTCTATTCCGCCACAACCCATACGGTTCTCACCTCGACCCATAAATCGGAAGTCACTCTACCCGACGGCACGATAGTATGGCTCAACAATAATACGAAACTCATTTATCCCGAAGCATTTTCATCGACAGAGCGATCCGTTTATTTAGAAGGCGAAGCCTATTTCAAGGTCACGAAAAACAAAGCACGTCCGTTTGTCGTGAAATCACAAGGACAAGAGATTAAAGTGTTAGGAACATCTTTCAATGTGCGAAACAGACCGAACGAAGACCTTGCGGAAACGACGCTGATTTCGGGAGCCGTATCCCTCTGTTTCAATAATGACTCCGTGCCCGTCAGATTAAATCCGAACGAACAGATAACCTACTCCAAATCAAATCAATCTATCCGTAAAGACACGGTCGTCGCTCATGAATATATAGCATGGGCTACGGAAAAGATGACATTCGACAACGACAGATTCACAGATGTGATCTCATATTTGGAAGACAAATACCAACTTCAAATAATCTGCCCGGAAGAAATCGCCGATACTTTATACCTGACCCTCGTCGTAAGGAACGAAACTAAAGAAGAGATATTCAAGGAAATAGCGCGTATCTCCCATTTGCAATACTCCATACACAACGATACGGTCTATTTCGATTTCCCGGAAAACACCGATTGTCAAACTTTACAACACAGCCTATGAAACACCATGAAGCGACCCTAACAAAAAACAAGCGATTCAATCATAAAAAATACGACCATTTCTCGTAAACACATCGAAAGAAGAAACCAAGTTAAATACATAAAACCATGAAGACCCTTAAACACAAAAAAACGATCACAAAACGATCTTCATTCCCCTACAAAGTCATAGGACTGGTTTTGTATCTTCTATGGGTTCAACCATTTGGAGCAAATCACCTGTACGCATCGGAACGGAAGATAAACATCGAGGTAAACGACGTGACATTAATCGATGTGCTGAAACAAATAGAAGCTCAAAGCGACTATGTGTTCTTCTATAACAACGCAGACATCGATACAGAGAAGAAAATCAGTATTAATATGAAAGATGCGAATATAAAAGACGTTCTGGATAAAATACTGAACGAATACTCTTACCGCATCAACAATAAAAAGATCATCATCACCGCCAAACGTCAGGCTCCCGTTCGCACGAACAAAATCAGCGGTGTCGTCTCTGACGATTCAGGACAACCTATTATCGGGGGCAACGTCTTGGTAAAAGGTTTAAACAAGGGAACCATGACCAACATCGACGGGAAATACACAATCGATGTACCCGACAGTGCAACGACTCTCGTTATCTCCTACATCGGATATAAAAAACAAGAAGTTGAAATCGGTGACAGAAATTATATTCCGGTAACTCTTCAAAAAAACGACGTTCTGATGGACGAAGTAGTGGTTATTGGTTACGGGACGGTTAAAAAAAGTGATTTGACGGGAGCTGTATCGAGTGTCAAAACAGAGAATCTACCCATCGCAGCCAACACTTCTGTCACACACATGTTGGCAGGACAGGCCGCCGGAGTAATGGTAAAACAAAATTCCGCTCAACCGGGCGGAGGAATCGAAATATACGTCAGAGGTGCTGCATCGACCGGTGCAGGGAATGACCCTCTGTATGTAATCGACGGATTTCCCGTCACCAACAAAAGCGTGGAACCCGAAAGCGGGAACCGCTACGAATATGGTTCCCGAAACCCGATGAACTCGTTGAATCCCAACGATATCGAATCCATAGAAATTCTTAAAGATGCCTCCGCCACTGCCATCTACGGAGCAAGAGCTGCCAACGGCGTGATCTTGGTCACGACCAAAAGAGGGAAAAGCGGGAAACCCATAGTAAAATACAACGCCAACTATTCGATTCAAACAATAGCCAAACGACTGGAAATGCTATCGGCTAAGGAATTCATGAATGTTTCAAACGAAATATCCTATCAAAAATGGCGCATGGATAACGAATTATATCCGTATGGCGGAGAGCTGGAAGAAGACGCATTACCCTACAAGGGCAATCCATATAGTCCGGAAGAAATCGCTGCCGCCGGAGAAGGGACCGACTGGTTCGGGCTGCTTACACGCGACGGCTCCATCAACCAACACAACGTATCTGTTTCAGCCGGTACGGAATCCACACGATTTTTGGCATCTTTGAATTATTACAAACAAAAAGGAGTAATCAAAAATTCCGATTTCCAACGTATATCGGGAAGAATAAACCTCGATCAAGATTTAGGGAAATACGTCAAAGCTGGTATCAATGCAACATACAGCACCATTTTCAACAATAATGTCCCATTAGGAGAAGGTAACGCCGAAAATTCCAGTCTGCTGAATTCGGCATTGCATTACGACCCCCTCGTCCCGGTAAAAGACGAATCGGGAAACTATGCGCTGAGTCCCACACTGGGCATGATTCCTAACCCGGTTTCAATGCTCGAAATTACAGACCAGACGCAAACCGATAGATTACTGGCAAACGGTTATATCGAAGCTACATTCTGGAAAGATTTGAAAGTAAAGCTCAATATGGGTATCGACAAAAATCAAGGTCGCCGCAGTACCTATCTTCCCAAATCGACACTATACGGAAAACAAGAAGGAGGAAAAGCCAATATCAATGAAAATAGAACGGTCGATTTATTGTTCGAACTAACAGCCAACTATACGAAGCAACTTTTCAAGGAAAGAGACAGATTGGAAGTATTGCTCGGGTATTCATACCAACAAGAGAACTGGGACGGATTAGGAGCCGGCAGCTCTCAATTTTTCACCGATTTATTCCTATGGAACAAATTGGAAGCCAGGAATGTGGCCCGTCCGCCGGTAAGTTCTTCCAAAGGCAAAAACGAATTAGGTTCTTATTTCGGCAGAATCAACTATTCCTTGCTCGACAAATACCTGTTTACATTCTCTTTAAGATATGACGGCTCTTCGAAATTCGGTAAAAACAACAAATGGGGTCTTTTCCCGTCGGGGGCATTCGCTTGGAAAATGCAAAATGAGAACTTTTTGAAAGACGTCGACTGGTTGTCCGAATTAAAATTAAGAGTCAGTTTCGGACAAACCGGAAACAGCAATATCGGAGGCAATGCCTACGAATACTATGAAGCCGGTAATCAATATGTATTCGGAGATGCTGTACAAACAGGCAGTATCAAAAGCCAACTCGAAAATCCCGACCTCAAATGGGAAACGACGACAGAGTTGAACGTAGGTCTCGACTTCGGATTTCTAAACAACCGAATCACAGGATCGTTTGAATATTTCCACAAAGTAGTCAGCGATTTGCTCGCCTTCCGCAAACTGAATTCCTTGATGGAAGTCTCTACTATTGCAGACAACATCGGAGCGACCCAAAGCACCGGATATGAGTTTTCTTTAAATACGGTAAATCTTACCGGCCCGTTCAAATGGAACACTACCTTGAATATATCCTCCTATAACGACCGATGGAAAGAACGCAACCCCGATGTAGTCTTGGCGCCTTATGAAAAAGAAGATGCACCTATCCGGGCTATCTATGGATGCGTATCCGACGGTATTCTGCAAATAGGAGAAACTCCTCCTGCCTCCATGCCCGATTTATTGCCGGGACAAATGAAAGTAAAAGACCTGAACGGGTTTGACCCGAACGACGGTTCCAAATTGCTCGGACACCCCGACGGCAAAATAGACGCTGCCGACAGAATCTATTTGGGAAGTACCGACCCGAAAGTTATCATCGGATTCGGCAACATGTTCGAATACAAGAACTTCGATTTGAATATTTTCTTCTATGGCATGTTCGGTCAATACGTGGCCAATTCGAACCGGGCAAAATACGGGCCCTCCGGTTGCGAATACATCTTGCAACGGCAGAACTATTCGAAAGAAGTATTGGAACGGTGGACTCCCGACAATCCCACGAACAAATTTCCATCGGGATTTTACAGTGCCTACTACGGAGGAGATGACTGGCTGCTCGAAAAAGTATCGTTCGTACGTTGTAAAAACATAACACTGGGATACTCTTTCCCGCACAAGTGGATACACAAAGTCTTTTCACAAGCCAGAATATACGTCGATGTTGAAAACCCTTTCATCATTACGAACTATCAGGGATTAGACCCGGAGATGGATTCAAAAGGCGGATATCCGTCTCAAAGGACATATTCGATAGGTATAGATATCACATTCTAAAAACACGTACACTATGAAGACAAAATTCAAACATATACTGGTTATTCTATGTCTCTCGATGATTTCATGCGAGGGAAACTTGGAACCGGAACTATTCGATCAAATTACACCCGAAAACTTTTTAACCAACGAAGACGACGTAAAGACTGCTGTCACCGGTGTTTACGCCGAGTTCCGAGGGATATCCGAATGGGGACGATACAAAACCTCTTGGGGTTCGGTAATGACGCTTCAAGAAGTCCCCACCGACCTATGGGCCGCGAATTGGTTCTATAAAGCCCATACAGATTTCATGTGGAAAGCAACCGACTATTTCGTCTGTGAAATATTCGAATTTTTCGTGCCGGCCATAACAAAAGCCACTGCTTTAATTGCACGTATACAAGACGCACCTGTGAGCGACGACATAAAAAATCGATATATTGCCGAATTGAGAGTAGTACGGGCGCTCTGGATGTACGATCTGTTCGACCTATATGGGCCGGTTCCGGCAATCACCGACCCCGAAAAAATACTCAATCCCACTCAGGACTTTACGGTAACTCGCCCCTCTCGGGAAGAATACATCACATTTGTAGAAACCGAATTGAAAGAAGTAATCAATGCCAAAATTTTGCCTGTCGCATGGACAGGTAGCGACTACGGTCATGTAAGTCAAGCAACGGCTATGATGGTACTGCTCCAACTATACATGCACGAAGGTGGCTACTGTCGGAACAAACACGTCGGCGACTATCTGGATTATTTCAAAAAGGCCGAACAGGTAGCCAAAGACATCATGGATTTACAATATTATGAATTGCAGGCTGAATTCAAAGACATTTGGAGTCCTCAAAACCAGCACAACAACGAAATCATCTTCGCTCTTCCGAGTTTTCCCATTCCGGTAATGGGGAACAACTTTCTTGCCCATGTACTACCCACCGATTACAAGTCCCAGCAAGGTATCCCGCTGACCGGTTGGAATGGATTCAGAACCCCGTGGGAAGTATACGACTCTTTCGATCCGGCCGATAAGCGCAGACAAGTACACAAAACCGAATACTGGAATGGGAAAGAGATGGTTACAGGACGTACCGGAACTCTCGAATATGGAGCTTTGCCTATGAAATATCAGGAAAATGCAAATACCGATGGGACGAATGATGCATCGGAATATGTCATTTACCGGTACGCCGATGTCATCATGTTACGTGCCGAAGCTAAAAACGAAATTTTCGGCCCGGACGGGGGAGGCACACCCACGGCCAAAGAACTCCTGCACCAAGTCTGCCGCAGAAGTTTCGACAATTACGACCAAACCGACCACAAAAAGAAAATAGACCAAATAACCGACATAGACGCTTTTCGCGCTCATCTGCTTCAAGAAAGAGCTTGGGAGTTTATTTGGGAAGGTAAAAGAAGAAGCGACATGATACGACACGGCGTATTCATTTCCAACGCAATCAGCCGGGGTAAAAATCTGGCGAAAGACTACCACGAACTATATCCTATTCCTCAACAAACGATTTATGAACTTAAAATAAAACAAAATGATGGCTACTAATCAAAGAAATCTTTTGAAAAAAGCGACTTTCTGGTCTTTATGCTGCCTCCTTTTCTCTGGACCGATATCTGCCCAAAAGGTATATCCGGCATACGGGTTAAACGACTTCGTAGAAACCCGCCGATCCCGAAACCTACGACAGCAAACAATGGGACGATCTTTCTTCGGGACTTCACGCCGCATGGGGGTCGATCGATACTTTATACAAAAAAGGAAATGTCCCCGCAAATAAAATAAAACAAACGAAAGCCGTCGTATGGAAAGGCGAAAAAGTAAACTTCATTGCATTGGCTTATACCAAAAACGAGATAAAAGACGTAAAATGCGTTACCTCCGATTTAAAAGGTATATCTTCCATAATTCCGGCGGGAAATGTCAAATCGAACTTTGTCCGATACACACTCTCCGACAAGTTCAAAATTTCAGACGAAATATTGGCTTGTGCCGCTCGAACGCCGCATAAAACAGAAAACAGCCACCTCGTGCCCGATGTTCTCGATTATATCCCCCAAATGACGATACCGGGAAGAACCACTCGCCCGATATGGATTACAGTAGAGATTCCGCGAGACATACCGTCGGGAGAATATACGGGAGAGATATTTATTCGTTCGGCTGCGGGTGAAGACCAAATACTGTCTTTGACCGTAGAAGTACTCGACCACATAGTCCCCGCACCGAAAAATTGGCAATTCCATCTCGACCTTTGGCAAAACTGTGTTTCGGTAAAAAGGTATCATAAGCCTACCCTATGGAGTGACGAACATTTCGAGATACTGGCAGAGTATTTTAAAATATTGGCCGATGCCGGACAAAAAGTTTGCACTGCCGTAATCAACCACGGAGGACAAAGTTTCGACGACTGGTACGAAAGTATGATTCTATGGACCAAAAAAGCCGATGGCACTTGGTTTTATGATTATACGGTATTCGATAAATTCGTGAATATGATGGCTTCGATAGGAATCGACCAGCAAATCAATTGTTACTCGATGTATCCGTGGGGAGCTACACGTTACTTCGACGAAAAATCAGGCGATTGGATTTCTATACAGCCGGAACCCGGCACTCAGGAATTTGCAGATTTTTGGAGGCCCTTCCTCCTCGATTTCCGGGAACACCTCAAAGAAAATGGCTGGTTCGAAAAAACAGCTATCGCTATGGACGAAAAACTCGAACCCATTATGACCGGAGTAATCTCTTTTATCAAAGAGACAACCCCCGACTTCAAGATAGCATTGGCCGGGGGTTATATCCCCTCCTTGCAAGAAGACATATACGATCTGTCCATCTTTGTGGGTCACCCCACTACATCGGAGAATATGCAGGCTCGAATCGCACAAGGTAAACCCACGACATTCTATACGAGCTGTTCATGGCCCGAACACCCCAACCAGTTCACATTCTCGCCTCCTGCCGAAAGTGCTCTTGTCGGGTGGTTCGCATACGCTCAGGGATATACGGGATTCTTGCGTTGGGCCTATAACATTTGGGTACAGAACGTTCTCAAAGATACCCGCTGTGCATCGGCTCCGGCAGGCGACCAACACATGGTATATCCCGGACCTCGCAACTCTGTAAGAATGGCCCGCCTACGTGAAGGCATCCAAGACTATGAAAAGTTACGAGTCATTATGGAACGCCTGAAAGGGCTGGGCACGCCGGAAGCCAACGAAAACATTCAAAAACTGCAAAGAGTATTGCAAACATTCTCATTGGGAGAAATCAGCAAAGAGACCGACAACCGCATCACGAGCTTGGTGAACGACGCAAAAGCCGTACTGACCGAAGTCGCAAAAGCAACGCCCGTAAACATGTCCAATCTGGTGATTCCGTCGAAAGACCGCAATACAATCGAAATTTATCCCAATCCCACGGACGACAAACTGTTCATCTCCTACGATGGAGATACAGAAAAGATAAGCTATCAAATATGCTCCACTTCGGGACAAGTATTGCAAACATCGAACACGAAACCCGTCTATAAATACATAAACATCAAAAATATACCATCGGGCAACTACATTATAAAATTCAATGTCGGATCGCAAGTTATCAGTAAAAAATTCATTAAAAACTAACCTTAAAAAACAAAATCGTATGAAACCGAAAAAAATTACTTCATGCATGTTATTTGCCATGATTTTCAGTTGCGGAATGTCATTACAGGCTGCAAACATCAAAGCCGTCAACTTTATCCACGACAACAGCATCAGAGGCTGTGATATTCACCTGTCACAAGAAGGGAACAAGTACTTCGCCGATGTCTACAACCAACAACAGACCATCGAGATGTGGGTGCGTATAAGCGAAACCCTCGATGCGCAAGGCGGCGTATTGATAAGCACTAAAAGTGCATTCGTCGATGATCCTGCCAATGACAGCAAATCAGGGGGCTACGAACTGATGCTGCAACCCAACGGCTGGGCGAGGGCTACATTCTGTGTCGGTAACGGAGGTAACGAACCTAAATGGGTCAATACCCAGTTACAAGCCGGAGAATGGGCAAAACTGTCTATGGTGATAGACGGGAACAAACTGATCTGCTATAAAAACGGAGAAAAAACAGTAGAGGAAACTTTCAGCGCACCGATAGCTGTTGGCACAGGAGACCTCACATTGGGCGCCAATCCCAACTGGGTAGACGGCGAAAAATTTCAAGGAATGATAACCGATGTCAGAATTTGGACGGTAGCCCGCACAGAAGAAGAAATAAAATCCGATTTGAATTACTATTTCGCCTCAAAAAAAGAGAACCTCTTTCTCAACTGGAACATGCAGGAAGGAGAAGGCACGACATTGAAAAACTTGATGCATTCGAGTAGAAACCAAGCCTCGATAGTTTTAATCAACGACATGGACGAAACAGGAATCGAATGGGTGGACAATAGCGGCTGCCCGATATACGAGGAGGGATCGTCGAACATAGAAACTGCTCGGCAAAAACAAGCGGCCTATATCAGCGGAGACAATATTCTTATCGACGGTGAAAATATAAATGGAGCAGCACTATACACGATAGACGGAAGATTGGTCATGAGCATTTCATCACATCATAACACCATAGACATAAGCGATTTAACTCCGGGGTACTATATATTCAAAGCAATAATAGACAACAATCCGGTATCTTTGAAATTAAGAAAATAAAATCGATC
>ERZ779869.3248-NODE-3248-length-12757-cov-2.589120_pt1 | contig 12757 bp, 13 predicted proteins | sample MGYA00511557_ERZ779869 | MGnify/ENA primary metagenome ERZ779869 (study PRJEB29588, sample SAMEA2154620) | human gut metagenome | biome: human gut; feature: human-associated habitat; material: faeces | place: Denmark | collected 2008/2010 ...
TAAGTCGCATTGCGTACGCACCTTCGCACAAAACAAGGGGCGCCTGTATAGACACCCCTTAATACGCGACACCATGACGAGCCGATACGCAGCATTATCGAGCATTGCCGCCGTCTCGGCACCGCCCAATGAGGAAATAACGTTTAGACAGCCAGAATAAAGCCCGCGCCCAAGAACAGCACGCAGGTCACGCCGGCGACAATGCCAATGTAAGGCAGCTGCGCCACAGCGTAATCGACGTTATTGATTTTGCACGCTGATGCGCTCATGAGCGTGACGTCGGAATAGAAGCATGCCTGCGTACCGAAGCACGCCGCCGAAATAATGGCGCCAAGCGTCAACGGAATGGACGCGCCGCACGCCGCAGCCAGCGACAAAATGATTGGCGTGCACACGGCGGGAATGCTCCAAATGTTCACGGTGGCGAAGCACACCAAACCAACCAGCACAAACGTAATCACGGGCAACCACGCGGCACTCATGAACGGCGTAGCAACCGAAATAAGATAATCGGGCAGGCCAATTAGATTGATGGCATTGCGGAAGAACAGCGACGCAATGAGCACGGCGGCGATGAACAGCATGTCCTCAAGGCCTTTGTAGCAGGCATCGCAGAACTTGCCCAGGCTCATAATCTTCGTTGGCACATACAGCACGAAACACACCACGATGGCGCAAATCACGCCATATAGAATGTCATCCATCAAAATAGTCACCGCAATAACCACAGCCATCGGCACGAGAAACGCCCACAAATGCGGCGTTGCTTCCTTCTCGTCTTTCGTGGAACCGTCGCTGATGGCGCCAAGCACCTCGCCCATTTCGTCCTGGTTCATCACGTCGGAAGAATCGGGCCACAGCTTGCCGGTTTTCTCGACGCGCTCGTACGCCTTCTTGATGCCGCCCATTTTCGGCACAATGCCAAAAATCACGAGCAGCACGAACAGCACGCACAAAAACGGGTAGAAGAAGTACGGCATGATGGAATAGTAAATACCCATAGCCGAGTCGCCCAACACGGCAGCTTCAGGCTGCTCAGCGAAGATACCGCTGAAAAACACGACCCACGCGGAAATGGGAATGATCAGGCACACAGGCGCAGACGTGGTGTTGATGATGTAGCACAGCATCTCACGCGGCGTTTTCTTTTCATCGGCGATCGGCAAAATGGTGTTTGCCGTAACCAGAATGGACAGGTAATCGTCGATGAAGATGATCACGCCGCACAGCCATGTGAGGAACAGCACCTGGCGCTCGCTTTTGACGTATTTACGCGCCCAGTTCGCCATGGCCGTAGCGCCGTTGCTTTGACGCAGCAACTGCACGAAGCACCCGAACAGCAAGCAGATGATCACGATGTAGTTGTTGTCGGCGTCACACGCCGCATCGAGCAACGCCTGCACCGTAGGCTCGAAGAAGTCGGCCCCATAGTAGAACAAGAAGCCCAAAATGCCCGAAAGCAGAATGCTGAAAACGCATCGGCGCGTGATGAACGCGAACACGAAGAAGCTCAGCATAGGAATCAACGCGATGATTCCTAGATTGCCACCATCCACTGTTTTCCTCCTAAGTATTGATGGTTGGTTCTATCATTCAAAGAAAACCTTAGAGTTTCCCGAGCACTTCCGTCCTCGCTCCGACGTCATCTTCGAAATACCGTTTGATCTCGGCGACCCTCTCGTCGCTCGGCGCAGTGAATTCTTGCTGCCGCGAACCAATATTGTGAGCTTTAGCGATGCCGAGCGCGTGGTAAGGCAAAAGCGTGATGCGACGAATACCGCATTCGCGAACGATATCGCCCACCGCTCGAATGGCAGCTTCACCGTCGTTCACTCCAGCGATAAGCGGCATGCGCACCGTAATCTTTGGAAGAATCGCCTCATCGGCCGAAAGCAACCGCACGTTCGCGAGAACCGGCTCAACCGAAACGCTCACGAATTCGCGATGAACCTCGTCATCGACGGCCTTGATGTCGAACAGCACATCGGTCACGCCAGGACGAGAGACAAGGTCGAGCAAAGCCCGCGACGAGCCAACGCCCGACGTGTCCACGCAGCTTGAAATGCCTCGAGCCGCAGCGGCATCAATGAGCGCCCCGGCGAATTCCGCATGAGCGAGCACTTCCCCACCGCTCACCGTGAGACAGCCGCCCGTATTGTCGTAGAATCCCTTGTCTTTCTCGACCTCGGCAAGCACCTCGCCAACCGTCGCGAGCCGCGCAACGGGGCGTAGCGCATTCGCAAAACAGCCATCGGCACAAGCCAAACACACCGTGCATCGTGAGCGGTCGATTGAAACGCCGGCATCACCGAAAGAAACGGCATGGGCCGAACACACTTCGACGCAATGTCCACAGCCGATGCAATTCGAGGGGCTCACGATGAGCTCATCCATCGTCACGTCGCCGTCTTCAAAAACGCACTTCTCAACAGCGGCAATGCAGTCAGCCAAATTCGCCGCACCCGTCACATACATGCCGCAGGTCGAAACGCGTGCTCCGCCCTGCTGCACCGACTTGCCGCTTTCCACGCAACCCGCCGTGACCATGCTCGCAAAAATCACCGGGTAGCGATTCATATGGATTGATTGCATCAGGTTGTAGCCAATGCGAATTTGATCATACGCATGAATGATTTGCTTCTTCAGAGCGTCTTTAAACTGCTCAATATTGGTGAATTCGCGCGGATCGCCCGTGCGCAAGCCCATGAGCTTGCCCGTGCGTGGGTCGATGCCATTGTGCAGCACGAACTCGACCACCTTGCCCATGTTCACGTATCCCGCATCAATCTGCCACATGGGATAGCCCGCGAATGCCGTGACGTACCACGTATCGCGCACCTCATACACCTCGCACGCCTTCAGATACAGGCATTCGACGAGCTCGAGCACCTCATCGCGCGTAAGAACGCCTTCATCGATGACGTCTTTTTTATAGAAGGGCCACATATACTGGTCGAAGCGGCCAAAACCGCATGCCGTCGTGCACGCCTCAATATGGAACATCACGTGCACGAACCACACCATTTGCACCGCCTGGGCAAAGGTTTGCGGTGGGTTTTCGGGAACGACGCGGCAATTCTCCGCGATACGGCGCAGCTCGGCAGCACGCACCGCATTGGAGCATGCCACAGCCTGACGCTCCGCCTCGTCGGCCATGCGATGGGCTACGTCACAAGGCCCTGCGCCTGAATAATGCATGCGCGCCAGAAATCGACCTTCGCAGCGTCTTCCTGGGTTTGCGGAACGCACGAATCAATGTTGCGCTGGCATTCCTCGATATATCCGCGCATACCCACACGCAGAACTTTTTCATGGTCGCACGTCGTCTCTCCCGACACGCCATTCTCCAAGCCAACGCACAAAATATCGTCGGCCTCGAGCTGCTGAATATATTCAGGCATCGCGGCATCGGAAATATCTTCCATCGATTTGCCCTGCCAATACGGCAGAGTTTCCAGAATGGTCGCTTTGTCTTCAGGCGAAATGCGATAAGGGTCCTTTGGACGTGTGCTGAATTCATCGATATCGCGCACGTACCAGCTGCTGCTTTGGAAATCGGGATGCAGATTCGCACCGCGATAGGCATTCGTTGGCGCACCCACAATAAGCTCGTCATCGAAAATCATGCAGCTCATGCGTTCAAGAATATGATTGACGACCTTCGCGCGGAAAACGGGCACCGCAACGCCCGCAAACTGCTTGTAAGCCTACGTTTGCAGTACCAAATGCTCGGCCGTAATACACGGCGTGGTGTTGAAATGGCGTTCCCTCATGCGATCGATACGTGGCGTACGCATTGCATTCCTCCATATAACGAAAAAGGCGGCCTCGGGCGAAATGCCGCAAGCCGCCGATCGCGCACGCGAAACGCCAGCTTCGATAGCACTCCGCGTTCCCGCGACAGTGCGACGGGTATTCCCCGCCGCCCCAAGGCGCCGCACACGAACCCATGCGGTCCCTTCGGCTTTCGGCCTTCACCATCACGGCAAGCTGGTTCGGCTTACCACCGTGACTGAATGCTCGAAAGCGGCCTCTATCAAAGCGATAAAATTGTAGATGACAGGGTAACGCACTTGCTAAAGCTTTCGTTTCAAAAACGTTAACAAATTCGTTTTTTCATGTTGAACGCCGGTCAAGAGCCCCTGTAGCTGAAGCTAGGCGAACATCATGAAGATTTTCGCAAGCAAAAATCCAATAAAGCCGCATGCCGGAAACGTGATGATCCACGCCATGAGCATGTTTTTTGCAATGGACCAATTCACGCGCTTGAGCGATTTCGCGGCGCCCACGCCCATAATGGCAGACGTGTTGCAGTGGCCCGTCGACACCGGCATGCCGGTAAGGCTCGCAACCAGAAGCGTAAACGTCGTGGAGAAGTTCGCCGCACAGCCCTGATATTTCTCGAGCTTCACCATATCCATGCCGACCGACTTGATGATGCGCTTGCCGCCCAAAATTGTGCCGAGCGAAATAGCGGCGGAACAAATAACCATAATCCACAGCGGAAAGCCGCTCGAATCGGGCGTGGAGCTGCCGAGCGAAAGCGCAATGCCCAGCATGGCGATAGACATGAATTTCTGACCATCTTGAGCGCCGTGCAAGAAGGAAAGCGCCACCGCTGCAATGTCTTGAATGATGGTGAAAAGCTTATTGGCCGCCTGGCGTTGCACGAATTTGAAAATCCACTCGATGAGGCGCGTGAAAAGCCAGCCAAGCACGAAACCAGCGACCAAGGAGAAAACCATGCCGTAAATGACCTTCGCCCATTCGGTGGGAACGACGCCTGCCCAGCCGTTCATGGCAATGGCGCCACCGGTAATGCCGGCGATCAACGAATGCGATTTCGAGCACGGAATGCCGAAATACCAACACGCGATGCCCCACAAAATGGCGCCTATCATAGCCGCAACCAGAGCGTATAACGCTGAATTAGTATCACCTGAAAAGTCGACCATGCCAAACATGGTTTTCGCCACAGCGGTAGAGATATAGGTCATGCCCACAAGGCCCACGAAATTAAACACAGCAGCAAGCGCAATTGCGGCATTCGGGGAAAGACAACGAGTAGAAACGACCGTCGCGATAGCGTTCGGGGCATCAGTAGCGCCAGAAACTGCAGTTACGCCAATGACCAGAATCAAAATGACGAACAAAATGGGCTGAGCCATTGCGTGCGACAAAAAATCAAAAAACGTGAGAGCCACGAAGCACCTCGTATGTAAAAGCGGCCAAATGCATGACGCGGCTTATTGTACCGAAGTTTTACCCATGTTTTACGAACACGCACAATCTGGGGAAAAGTCACGAATGCGGCACAACTCCCATCTTGGCACGACTCACTAAAAAGTTGCTATGCATACATATGGCATTTCAGCGGTTCTGGGTCTCGCTTTTTGACACGAACGCATCGTTGCGCGCCTGCGGCAACATTAATGCGATACGATGCAACCAAAACAAGAAACGAACCAAGGCTCGATCTTTGATACGACGAGATGGAAGGAATGGAATGGCATCTCAATCTACCATCGGCATTATTGGCGCAATGGATGTCGAGGTCGCACTCCTCAAAAAGCAAATGCAGAAATGCTGCGAAGTGCATACGACCGCGTTTTCCGGCATGGAATTCATCGAAGGCGTCATTGGCCAGACGAGCGTCGTCGTTGTGAAGTGCGGCGTGGGCATGGTCAACGCAGCCACCTGCACGCAAATCCTCATAGACCGTTTCGACGTGGGAGCAGTGCTCAACACCGGCATCGCCGGCTCGCTCGACGCGGCCATCGAAATCGGCGATGTGGTTGTGGCGACCGATGCCGTGAACCACATCATGGACGTAAGCAACTTGGGTTACGCCGCGGGCCAAACGCCGGGTGCCGACACGCTCGCCTTCCCCATGAATGAAAAACTCAGCTGCGCCGTCGTCGACGCTGCAGCCAAAATTGGCGTGACGACGCATAGGGGCCGCGTCGCATCGGGCGACCGTTTCGTATGCAGCGATTCCGAAAAGCAGCGCATCACAAAAGCCTTCGACGCCAAATGCTGCGAGATGGAAGGCGCCGCCATCGCGAACGTGTGCCACCTTGCAAACACTCCCTGCGCAATCGTGCGCGCAATTTCCGACAAGGCCGACGGGTCATCGAGCGTCGACTATCCTACCTTCGAAGCCCAAGCAGCACATCATTGCGCCGAACTTGTAATCCACGCAATCTCGAGCCTCGCATAAAAAGGGCTCGCTATACCAAGAAGGCCGGACGAGCATTAAGCGCGTCCGGCCTTTTCGTTCGCAATCAGAATTCCTTCACGCCCGCTGCGTCAATAAAGGGCGAAGCCTGGATGGGAGAGAACGATTCTACGATTTTTTCCGCTCGGGAATATCTCCATGCCGATACGCTTCAAGCAAACGCTCCAAATCGGCAACGTGCGCCTTGAGCTTCGCGCCCGTATCGGTATCGGCAACAAGCGTTCGCACGCCCACGCGTTCCACTACACGACGCGAAGAATGAATATCGAGCTCACGCTCAACGGCGGCTTGGGCCGACTCGAGGGGCTCGTGCGCGGCGAGCACAAAACCGTGCGAATTCGAGATAAGCGTATAGCCCGCAATGCCCGTTGTAGGCTGATACGCTTTCGAGAAACCACCGTCGATCATGATGACCTTGCCATTGCACTTCACAGGGTCTTCGCCATCTTTCACCTTCACGGGCACATGGCCGCAAATGATATGAGACGTTTCAGGGTCAAGACCAAAATCACGGAAGATACCCGCAAACACGTCCTCGTTGTCGAGAAGCGCATAGAAGGGGTTCTTCACCTCTTTGCGCGCTGCCTTATCGGCAATAAGATAGAGCTCGAAAGTTGCCATCTTGCTCTTCGCGAACAAGGGAGACCCCTCGCCCAGCCACAAGTACCACAGCATATCGGCGCCACGCTTGCGCATTTCAGCATCCTCGTCGAAAAACGCGATGCGCACCCATCGCTCCATTTCGTCATAGAGTGCGCGGCCCTTAAGCTTCTTACCGAAAACATCGACTTCTTTCAAACTGCCGTCGGCATTCAAGGGAACGCATGCATGGAACAGCAGGTTACCGTTGTCGATTTTATAAAGGCTGCCCGTTTTCAGGAAGAAACGCATATGGCGCTGCAGCTTCTCGCACCCCGTGAACGCAGAAACCAAGCGATCCATGACGTCCTGCTCGCCAGGCATGAGCTTATATGGGTCGCAAGGATCGATGGTCGGGAACATCTTGTCGGTCAGTTCGTATTCCACGCCGTCGCACACCACAGTGCCGCGTTCGTAATCGATTTTATCGAGCAGCTTGCGACTCTGGAGGCCGAATGCCGGGTTCTCATCGATAAGCGCGCCTTCGACCTTGAATTGAATGATGGCCATCGCCTTTTGGATTTTCACGTTCATCAGAATCTCGGCTTCTGACATGGTGTCAGGGTGGCCCTTCAGAGCGAAGCCGACACAGGGGTCGTCCTTATACGCATCAAGCGCGAAACGAGCCAAAGGCAAAATATTGATTCCGTAGGCATCTTCGAGAATCGAAAGGTTTCCGTAACGCGCGCAGTTTCGCACGACATGAGCAATACAGCCGCGCTGACCGAGCGAAGCGCCCATCCACACGATGTCATGATTGCCCCACTGAATATCAACCGAATGGTGATCGATAAGGGCCTCCATGATCGCATCAGGATGAGGGCCGCGATCGTAAATATCGCCAATAATATGCAATCGCTCAATGGCCAAACGTTGAATCAGCCCACACAACGCTTCAACGAATGCAGGCCCCCTGCCAGTTCTTACAACGGCATCGACGATGGCAGCATAATACGCTTCTTTATCGAAGTTGCGCGTATCGGCATACATAAGCTCTTCGATGATGTAAGCGAAGTCTTCGGGCAAGGCTTTGCGAACACGAGAACGGGTGTATTTACGCGCGGCACGTTTGCATACGGCAATCAGACGCGGCAGCATTTTTCCGTACCACGCAGCCACATCTGAAACCTTCGAAAGCTCCAAACGAGATTTCTCCCGGGGGTAATAAATCAGCGTTGCGAGCGTGCGCTTTTCTTCCTTCGAGAGTTCGTCGCCAAACACATCGTCGATCTTCAGGCGAATCGAGCCCGAGCCATTTCGAAGGATATGCGAGAACGCCTCATATTCGCCATGAATATCGGAAGCGAAGAACTCCGTGCCCTTCGGCAAATTAAGAATCGCGCTCAGGTTTATAACTTCGGCGGACGCTTTTGCGACCGTGGGAAACGAGCGAGAAAGAAGTTCGAGATAGCGCTTTTCAGCAGCATCCATACACGGGCCTCCTTGACCAATCGCCTGCAACAGCAGCTCGATTTTCAAACAGTTGGATTTATGGTACCGCGAGAAAAGAAGTCATGCCCCCAAGGAATACCAAACGGTGTATTTCATCGACGAAAAGGCGAAGGAACGCATGGGGCATATGGCCATACCTGTTTGGAATACATGCGAAAACCGCCATTCGACGCATTGGTGTTACAAAGAATAGTTTTAGTATCATGCCTAACGGCAGCGTAAAGTAGTTGATATGTTTACGCGTTATCATTATCAATTTACCTTGTAAAGCTCCCCTGTTTGCGCATTGCTCTTTTCCACAGTGAGACAATTCAAAGCAAACACGCTTTTCCAAAACGAACCGCCTGGAATTGCCCGATTCAGGTACGCTGTCACTATGAAAGAAATCGGCAATCATGCATGAGGGAGAAGACATGGCACCGAAATCGGTCGAGCTACGCGAAACAGATGCGGGACTAACCCTCGTAGGCGACAACATGGAACTGCGTTGCGATTTCGAAGAGATGCTTCCCCGTATAAAACCTGGACGGCTTCAGCAAGAGTTGCTTGTAAAGGCGGCGAAAGTCAAAGGGACGCAATCCCCTACCGCCATCGACTGCACTGCCGGCCTTGGCCAAGATTCCTTTTTGCTCGCCGCAGCAGGCTTCACGGTGCGCATGTTCGAGCGCGACGAAACCATCGCGGCGCTTCTGGAAGATGGCCTTTCGAGGGCTGGTAATAACCCGGTGGTATCTGGCATAGCGAAAAGAATGTCTCTCGAACGTGGCGACAGCCTTCAGTACCTCGCGGCACTCGCGAAATCAGACGATGTACCTCCCGACGTGATTTATCTTGATCCAATGTTTCCCGCACGCCAAAAAAGCGCTGCAGTAAAGAAGAAGTTCCAGCTCCTGCATGTGCTCGAAAACCCCTGCGATGAAGCAGAAGAAGAAACGCTTATCCGCGCTGCGTTCGCAGCCGGTCCCCGCAAGGTCGTTATTAAGCGCCCCGTGAAGGGGGGACACCTTGCCGGGATAAAGCCAAGTTACTCGATTACGGGCAAGGCGGTACGTTACGACGTGCTGGTTCCACCAAGCACGAAGCTCCAATAAAAAAGCGATGCGCTCTATGTCGCGCATCGCTTTTCAAACGATATAGAACTAAAGCAATAAAGGACGCGTTATTCATCCCAGGGATGCGACGTGAGATGCCAACCATCGCAGTAGGGACACCGGTAAACAGACAAGCCGCGCTTGCCATTATGCTCACACCACGCAAGATTTTCTTCGGCCTCCGCACGCGAAGCATAACGGTTCTTCGACTCGCATGCCTTGCGGCGACGCGCCGCCTCATGATCGGCGCTGGCCCTTTCCCGATGCGCCTCTTCGCGCGCGAATATATCATCCATGCCAGAAAAATCATCCAGTCCAGCAGCAAACTCCGCTTTCTGCTTCGACCATGACGAACGTTTTTTGCTGCCCATGGCGCCCTCCTCGAATGCGACCAATAATTCCTATAGACCATCTTCCATAACACGCGAAACGTTCTATATTTCCGACGCAATACCACGCACAGCGCTTTCCGCGATTCAACCTACCACTATAATAGCTAACCGCTCTGAAATAGCGACAGAAAGACTACCGTGCAAAGCATCGCCCCAAACCACAATAACCAAAAGAAGATTGCCCTCATCAACGACATCACCGGCTTCGGCAGGTGTTCCGTCGCTGTGCAATTGCCCATTATTTCCCAGCTGGGCGTGCAGTGCTGCGTGCTGCCGACGTCAATCCTGAGCAATCACACGGGCTTTCCGAGCTACAGTTTCCAAGATTTCACGCCCCATATGCACGAGCATATTGATGAGTGGCGCAAACTCAACCTGCAATTCCGTGGCATTTGCACCGGGTTTCTCGGTTCAGCCGAGCAAATTTCAATCGTGCGCGATTTCATCGACGAATTTGGCGGGAACGACTGCGTAACGCTCGTCGACCCGGTCATGGGTGATGAAGGAAGGGCCTACGGCACCTATACGCCTGAAATGTGCGGGCGCATGGCCGAACTCGTTGCCCACGCCGACATCATCACGCCCAACATCACCGAGGCGTGCATCCTCGCAAACGTCGATTACGACCCACATATGAGCTTCGACGATGCCTTCTCGCTCGCCCAAAAGCTGTGCGATATGGGCCCGTCTAAAGTCGTTGTGACAGGGGTCGAACACGGATCAAGCATGTCGAATGTATGCTTCGAACGAGGAGGAAAACCCTTCACCGTCACAGGCGAGAAGCTCGGAGAGCAACGTTCGGGAACGGGCGACGTCTTCTCGGCAATCATCGCAGCCGATGCCGTAAACGAAGTTCCGTTCAGAAAGTCAATCGAAAAAGCAACGAGGTTTGCCCATGACTGCGTTCAGGCAAGCATCGATTTGGGCATTCCGCGCACCGATGGCCTCGCGTTCGAAGAGAAGCTGCACACGCTCACCCAATAGCGCTACGCAAGCATGGCCAAGGAAGCGTAGAGTAGTTTCCATTGGGGGCGCCCGATGGAAACGGTCACCCCCACGTTCTTCCAAAACGAGAACCGAAACGGCTGCATACCACGCGAAGCGAACGGCAACCTCGCGCACATCTTCATCAGGTCGCTCCAATAGAAACCCCATTAGGTTGAAAGAAGTTCAAAATGCAAAAAGCCGAAACCATCGTCTATCCCGTCCACAACGGACTCTACGTCAATCTCACGAACCGCTGCAGTTGCGCGTGCACGTTCTGCATACGCCAAACTGCAACAGGCGTCGGAAAAAACGGCGAAGGTGCCGACAACGTGCTGTGGCTTGAGCATGAGCCTTCCTTCGAGGAAGTCATGGCGGCTTTCGACGAACAGGATATGAACGCCTACCGTGAAGTCGTTTTCTGCGGATTCGGCGAGCCAACATGCGCGTTCGAAACCCTCAAACAGGTCGCAGCCGAAGTGAAACGCCGCTACGATATGCCGGTTCGCGTAAACACCAACGGACAAGGCAGCCTCATCAACGGCCGTGATATCGCCCCTGAATTCAAAGGCATCGTCGATACCGTTTCCATTTCGCTGAACACGCCCAACGCTGACGAATACCATGAACTCGTTCGCAGCAAATTCGGCGACGCCGCATTCCAGGGCATGCTCGATTTCGCGCGCGAAGTTCGTAAATACGTGCCAAGCGTAATCATGACGACCGTCGATACCACCATTTCGCACGAGGATGAAGCAAAATGCCAAACCATCTGCGATGAACTCGGCGTACGTTACCGTATTCGCGCCTGGGTCGATTAGCCCGAGCGTCACTATGCCACGACCGGCGCAACCCAATTCATCAAGTATGAAAGCATGTCGATGATCGCAGCTCGAAAAGAAGACAAACTCGTCAACTACCTTTGCATGACCGGGCACATTTGCGCCGATATCAACCAAGGCGCGCTTTCGGCAACGCTTCCGTTTTTGGTGATGTACGACGGATATTCCTATACTGCGGTCGCCGGGCTCGTATTCGCCGCGAATATCGCATCGGCGGTTATCCAGCCGCTCTTCGGCGCCATCGGCGACCACAGGGCATGCCCCTGGTTCATGGCACTCGGCGTTTTCCTCGCAGGGCTCGGCATGTGTGGCATCGGTTTTTTCGATGCCTATTGGACGGTGCTTGCCTCAGCCATGGTATCGGGCATTGGCGTGGCGATGTTCCACCCTGAAGGCGGACGCCTGTCAAACCTCGCCGCGGGCGCGCGCAAAGCAAACGGCATGTCTATTTTCGCCGTTGGCGGCAACATCGGATTTTTCGTAGGGCCGCTTATGGCTGCCGTCTTCCTTACCGCCTTTGGCATGCACGGAACGCTCGCTTTCCTCTTCCCCACGACCATCTGTGCAATTGTCCTGCTCGCATTCAACAAGCGCTTCCTTTCGCTGGGAATCGCCAAGAATTCAACTACGCAGAAAGACGCAAAACCCGAGCGCTGGGGAAATTTCGCCCTCGCAATGGGCGTGCTTTCATGCCGATCGATCGTCGAATACGGACTTATGGCATTTATACCGTTGTTCTTCGTGAGCGTGCTCGGCCAAGGCGAAACGTTCGGCTCGCTCATGCTTTCGGTATTCGCTATTGCGGGAGCCGTTGCAACGGCGATATCGGGCCGCATCACCGAACGCGCAGGCGTGTTCAGAATCGCCTATCTTTGTTTCGGAATTCTCGCTTTATGCCTGGTCGCGTTCGCATTCAACCGCTCACTCGTCTCGGCCGTGGTACTCGTGTGCTTGCTCACCTGCGCGGCCAACCTGTTCTACCCATCTTTCGTCGCCTTGGGCATGAGCTACGTGCCCCGTCATCTGGGAACCGCATCGGGTATATCGTACGGCGTCGTTATTTGCGTTGGCGGCATTGTGGAGCCGCTTTTAGGAATGGCGGGCGATGCCTACGGCCTT
>ERZ779869.3255-NODE-3255-length-12733-cov-3.954725_pt1 | contig 12733 bp, 10 predicted proteins | sample MGYA00511557_ERZ779869 | MGnify/ENA primary metagenome ERZ779869 (study PRJEB29588, sample SAMEA2154620) | human gut metagenome | biome: human gut; feature: human-associated habitat; material: faeces | place: Denmark | collected 2008/2010 ...
CTCCGGCAAGCTCGACATTGAAACCAGGTATCAGCCCGTCCCACGAGTCAGCGCCCAGCACCTCAAGTGCATATGCCGTCATGTCTGCATATTTGTCGGTGTCAATGTATTTGACGAGGTAAGAAACGCTTGAAAACCGTTCGCTGTCAGTGCGCAGAATAAATACCGACGCACCCGCCGAGGCGAGCGCCATATAATGATAGGAATAAAGCACACTCAGCGCACTCCCCGATGTATCCTCCCCCGGAGTCCAGCACCAAAGATACTCACGGCTTATCGCGCTGTATTCGCCATGCAGTGAATCAAGCACCGCCGGAAGGCTTCCCAGATTGTCGGGACAGATATAAGGGTCATCCGCAGTTGTTTTTTCAAGCACCTGCGGTTCTTCCGGCGCAGGCTCATCTGTTTCCTCATCGGAAGCATAAGATTCACCCGACCAAACGGATGTCGTGTCAGCCCCGGAGCTTGCAGGATCCGCAGCACTGTCGGGTACGCGCGTCTGCACATCCGTCGTCTGCACAGGCGATGGAGAGTTTCTGCGACCGTCCGGGTCTTCGGTTTCTGCGCTGTCGACGGGCGTTTCAAAAAAGCTGTCGGAAAGATGATAGGCATTGTGTGTGCCGTCTATCATCAGCGTAAACTCAAGATCGGTGTGCCTTGAGATGTACTCGCCGACCCCGCGCGCAAAATCAGTAAATAAAAGCTCGCCGCCTGCACACTCGTCGCTTACAGGCACGATAAGCCGCACTCCGTTTCCGGCAGCCGCCGCGGCGATTCCCATAACAGACAGCGTCCGGGCGTAAATTTCGTAATACATAGGTCCGGTGCTGGCGCAAAAATTGAATTTTTCGGGCTGGTCGGCGCAAAAGCCCAGCACAAGCCCGTCGATATCGCCGCGCGTTCCCCCGTTATATCTTGCGCACAGAAAGAAAAGATATGCGTAAACGGTGATAGCCGAAACCTCGTCGGAGATCACCACACCGCGGTACGCCGCTCCGTATGACGCCGACGCGGCATAGCAAAGCCCGTCGGGTTCGTCGGACGGCGAAACCAGAAGGCGAAGATAGACCGACGCTCCTGCAACCGAAGCGCTTCTTATGCGTCGGTCAAGATCGTCCACATAATCGCGGTTGTAGTAAAATGACATTCCGCCCATCGTCTGAAGATATCCGCTGTGCCTGCCGTCCTCAAGGCGGTCAAGGTAAACGTCTATCATAACACATCCGGCGCCAGCCTCGGCTATTTCCGCGGCGGAAGTTGAGGATACCCCCTTGAACCCGGCATACGGGGTATTCTGAATCGTCTGAGCCGGATATTTCGGCTCGTCGATAAGCGTGCGGCTGCCGTCGGGATAAACAATCGCCGCCGCATAAAGAGACAAAAGATCCTCTGCCCCGCTGTACTCAATAGTAAATTCAAAGCGTATGGACATTGCCGTGTCCGCCAGCGGCTCTGTGACAGAGATCACGCCTGAGGCAGTACGCCATGACGGCACACGGAAAAGCGCAATGCGGCAGTTTTTTGCCTTTGTCATTACATTGTGATTTACCGTTCCGGCAATGCGGATGACCCCGTTTTCCGGGTCGTAAGAACAAACCGTAAGCACACCGAGCGCAGCGCTTTTTTCGTCCGTCGCCCCGGCGGTATCTGACGCCGCGACAGGAAGGACAGCTCCCGCAAAGAGCAGAAAGGACATGAGTACCGCAACTGCGCGGCAAAGCGCGGCTTCTGACCGTTTCATTATTGCGATACCTCCTTTACGGCTTTTTGCTTTCTCTACGGAATATATATTTTATCAGATAATCTGTTATACACTCATTCCCGCGATATAGCGGTGAACCGCCACGGTCTGTCGCGGTCGTCGGGCTCGGCATAATCTATGCCTACTCGCGGCAATGCGGTGTAGTCGGGAGACGGCACACCGTCATCCTCGATCCAAAGCTCATCCGAAAAGACCGCGTCGTGTCCGTTAAGCCCACGGTCGATGCCGAGATATTTCGTCACCCGTCCGGGACCGTCCGCGCCCTCGACACCGCGTATCAGCACCGCCTCCGGCTCTCCGCGCTGACCGCTTACTATGTTAAGCAGGCTGTGCATCCCGTAGCACAGGTACACATATACAGTACCGCCGCGCTCCCAAAGGATCTTGGTGCGGTCGGTCTTTCCGCGATGAGCGTGACAGGCGGTATCATTTTCGCCGAGATAGCACTCTGTCTCCGTAATGCGGGCGCGCTTTACCTCTCCGGTTTCCTTATTTCGGCGACAGAGCCATTTGCCAAGCAGTGCGGGTGCCAGCTCGTCGGCATGCTTCAGATAAAACTCGCGCAGCAGCCGACGCGGCTTGCCTTCGGCACTTCGTCGCGCGGCAAAAAAGGAACGAAGCAGCTCCGCACATTCCGTTTCAAGCACACCGCCCTCTACCAGAGGACGACAGCCGAGCGGATATGCGCTCAGATCAAAAAGCCCACCAAGCGCCCCGCCTTTTGCGTCATGAGCGCCAAATACCACCCTGTCAAGCCGCGCGTTGATTACAGCTCCGGCACACATCGGGCACGGCTCAAGCGTAACGTAAAGCTCACAGCCTGAAAGCCGCCAGCCGCCAAGTCTGCGGCAGGCGTCGCTGATGGCTTCAATTTCCGCGTGCGCGACAGCTCCTCCGCCGCCTTCCCGCCGGTTTCTGCCCCTGCCTATTATCTCGCCGTGTCTTACGACCACGGCTCCGACCGGGATCTCACCAGCCAGAGCCGCTTCACCGGCAAGGGAGAGCGACTCGCGCATGAACTGTATATCGCGCTCTGCGGCGATGTTATCGTTTTCAGTAACTATCTTTTTCATCAGCTTTCAGCAGTAAACACAAGTCAGATGTTCAACACGGCAAGTATCAGCGCCACGGCAAAATATACTATCATCGCCGGAGTGAAAAATCCGCGCAGATTTCCACGCTCGCAGACATTGCAATCCGCATCCGTTGGCAGTGATTTCCGTTCAACGGCGCGTGAGTTGATAAGAAACGCCCCTGCGGCAACTCCGGCAGCCAGCAGCACTGCGTCAAAAAGGCAGGATATCAGCACTGACGCTGCAGGGTGAAAGCGATCACAGAACGCCGGCATGAAAACAGATACCGCATTATTGAACATATGAATAAACGTACAGGTCCAGACAGAGCGTGTCTCAACATAGACCCAGCCAAGTATCAGACCCGCAACGGCGGTATAAAAAAATTGCCGCACATTGTTGTGCATCAGCGCAAACAGCACCGCCGAGCCTATGATGGCGGCAGACTTGCCGTATGGAAGCAGATTTGAAAGTATACAGCTACGGAAAAGAAATTCCTCGCAGATAGCCGGAACAAGCGCAGTGCACATAAATGAAATTATAATACCCACCGCGTCATTGGGAAGCTCCTCTCCCTCATATGAAGGAACGCCTGCAAACCGCACTATCCAATAGTTGACATATGAAGCGGCAACTGTTGCGGCAACGGCGAAAATTATCCACGCCGCCGTATTTGAAGAAAAACGCACGCCAAGCCGCATAGGCTGTATATTACGGCGCACTGAGGTAAACCGAAAGAATGCAACCGGAAGCATAAATGACAAAAGATAGGCCACAGCCTCCGAACATCCCGACGCAATATCAGCGGCATACGCGCCGAATATTCCGGCATGGGCATCCGCAAATGCGCGCAAAGGAGCGTCAAGAAGATATTTCAACCAGAACAGCAGGTATATAAGCAAAGTGTGAAACAGCATAGTAAGCCCTATCCTTCCGCATACTCCGCGAAAGCCGTTCTTATCGCTCACTGTCTCCCCATATCCTTCATACACTCCGGTCATGTTTTTCACCTGCGGACTTGTCCGCCCCCCCGATAACTCTTTAATTTTATATTATACAATAAATCTTCAATATTGTCAATCACTGAACATTATAATCGGATGAACGAACGGAAAGACCGCCGGCAATGCAGTCAGCGGTCTTTATTTCGTATAATAAAGCGTCAGGCGGAATCAAAAGGAATTAAACTTTCCGCTTGCGCTATCAGTACTCCACAAACTCGGTATATCCGTCCTCGGAGAGTTTATTTTTCTGGAAATAGACGTTTTTCATGCGGGGTGTGACGAGAACTCTCGCGCCCTCGGCGCGAAGCTGCGCCGCGTCGGAGAGCATCGAAAGCATTTTCTCCTCCTCTATCCCTTTGGATGCCAGAAACGCGATACTGCGCTCAGCGGCAGGCGGCTCAAAGCCGCGGTCGGCAAGCGCCGCAACTATGCGCTCAAATCCAAGAGAAAATCCACAGGCGGGCGTTTTCTGCCCTGAGAATTTGGCAAGCATCTCGTCGTACCTGCCGCCTCCGCCAACGGAATAGCCGTAGCCGTCCATGCTTATCTCAAAAATAGTCCCGGTGTAATACGACATTCCGCGCACCAGCGTGGGATCAAATTTCAGACGGCATCCGCCGGAGGTAGCCGCAGTTGCACAGCGCATGATGCTCTCAAGCGAGGCGGCAATATCCGCACCGTTGCCGCACAGTCTTTGGGAAGCAAATTCCGCCACCGACACATCGCCGCAATTTTCGTACAGCGAGATGTACTTATCAACCGACTCGGGGTCAAAGCCCTCTCCAAGCAGCTCGTTTTTGACGCCGTCAAGACCTATCTTGTCCATCTTGTCAAGCGTGATAAAGACCCTGTCGCAGTCCTCGGCGGCAAATCCGCAGAAGTCGGCGCATACCTTGAGTAGCCGGCGGTCGTTTATGCGGACTGTAAAATTATCAAAGCCCAGCTCACGGAGAACTCCGGTGGTAGCCGATATAAGGGTTATCTCCGCCATCTGCGACGCATCGCCCAGAATATCTATATCGCACTGTGTGAACTGGCGGAATCTGCCCTTCTGAGGGCGGTCGGCGCGCCAGACATTGCCTATCTGCATCGCCATAAAGGGCGTGGTCAGTTTTGCCTGATTGTTTGCGTAATATCTTGAAAGCGGCACGGTAAGGTCATAACGCAGACCGCTGTCGCAAAGCTCGCCGTCACCCGCGTCTGCCGCCTCGCTGAGCTTTTCGCCGCGTTTCATGATCTTGAAGATAAGTTTTTCGTTCTCTCCGCCGTTTTTTCCGGTCAGGTTTTCAATGTGTTCGACCGCCGGGGTCTCTATCATTGAAAAGCCACTTTTTTCATACGCGCGGATTATCACGCTCTTTACATATTCGCGCAGTCTCGTCTCGCGCGGAAGATAATCGTTCATTCCCTTAGTAGGAGTCTTTATGAGCTGCATTTTATATTAAAGCCTTTCTTTGCAATACATTTTGCTTTAATATTATACAATATTACAATATAAAAGTCAATGCCTATCGCCCCTCGCCGCTCAAATGAGGATAAAAAACAAAACTTATCCCTCCGACCTTTCCTCCATGACGCTCATATATGCCGGACGGATTATTTTATCCATGCATATCAGTTCCTCAATGCGGTGCGCGCTCCAACCGACTATTCTCGCAATGGCGAACATCGCAGTATAAAGCTCCTTCGGTATGCCCAGCATATCATAAACAAAGCCGCTGTAAAAGTCCACATTCGGGCTGACCCCCTTGTAAATATGGCGGTTCTTTGCGATAAGCTCGGGTGCAAGCTCCTCCACGTTTTTATACAGCTCCAGATCCTTCTCCCTGCCCTTCTCGGCGGCGAGCTTATTAACATATCCTTTGAAGACCCGCTCGCGCGGGTCTGACAGCGAATAAACTGCGTGTCCCATACCGTATATAAGTCCCTTGCGGTCAAAGGCTTCCTTATTGATTATTTTGGTCAGATAAGCCGCAAGCTCGTCCTTATCCGAATAATCGGAAACATGACTACGGATATCCTCCATCATTTCCATGACCTTGATATTTGCACCGCCGTGTTTAGGACCTTTGAGCGACGACATTGCCGCCGCCACGGTAGAATATGTGTCCGACCCCGATGAGGTGATTACACGTGTTGTGAAAGTAGAGTTGTTCCCGCCGCCGTGCTCCATATGCAGAATAAGCGCCGTATCAAGCACCTTTGCCTCGGTTGCGGTGTATTTCTGATCCGGGCGAAGCATCATGAGGAAATTTTCCGCAGTTGACAGCTTCGGGTCCGGACGGTGAATTATCATGCTGCCCATGTTATCGTAATAATTATAAGCATGATAGGCATAAACCGCAAGCAGTGGAAACTCGCTTATCATCTGAATACACTGCCGCAGCGAGTTGCTTACACTTGTGTCATTAGCCTTCTCGTCGTAAGACGCAAGCGTAAGAATGCTTCGCGTCATGGAATTCATAATATCTCCGCTTGGAGCCTTCATTATCACATCTCTTGTGAAATTCGTCGGAAGCGTTCTGCATTTTCCTATAAGCCGCCGGAATTCCCCCGCCGTTTTTTCGTCCGGCATTTCCCCCATCAGAAGCAGATACGCTACCTTCTCATATCCCAGCGCGTTCTCCCCGAGGCTGCCTAGCAGATTTTCCACGCGATAGCCGCGATACCACAGCTGACCGTCGCATGAAACCTTCCTGCCGTCTCTGAATTCCGACGATACGATTTTTGATATATTGGTAAGACCGGCAAGAACACCGTTCCCGTTTTCGTCGCGCAATCCCTTTTTAACACCGTACTCCTCGTAAAGCCGCGGCGCAATGCTGTCATTTTTGCGGCACACCTGCTCCATGTCCACCGCGTAATCACCAAGCTTCAAAGACATCAGTCATTTTCCCCTTTTTCATTTAATTCCTTGTCCATAACACTCTCAAGCTCCTCCATCAGGCTGAACAGGGCGACCAGCTTTTTCTCACCGAATTTTTCAATGACTCTGCTGTAGTAAGTTTTAAGCACCGCCTCCTGACGCTCCACAAGTCCGGCTCCGGAAGCGGTAACGCTGACATAGGTTCCGTCGCTCCCGTTGCCGTCATGCCCCCATGATATCAATCCCTTATCGCGAAGCGCACCTATCATCGCTGAGGTTTTTGGAATTGACAGATGCAGCTCCTCTGCAATATCCTTAAGGTACGTCCTTTGAGTGCCGTCGCTCTTTTGTGATACAGAATTGAAAATACAGTGCAGAGCAACATATTCCGGCACTGATATATCCCTGAACAAGCCTGCCGCCTGTCCCTGCGTGAACATATATCTGTGATATGTTAGTTCGTTTGAAAGCTGGGCAAGTTCCTGATTATTTATCATGATTTCCTCCTTTTTTATAATTGTGATCGTCAAGGTATTCGTTGATGTTCCCTGTCATTCTCTGAATATAGTTTTTCAATGTATTCAACTCGTCATCGGAAAAACCACGGCAGATGACTGATACGAATTCATCCTGAGCGCGTTCGCCTGCACGGATTATTTCATTGCTTTTTTCGCAAAGCTCAAGATGTATGGTCCTTCTGTCGTGCCCCGCATAGCTTCCCGTGATATATCCGCGCTCCTCAAGGTCTCTTACCGAAGCCGAAACATGTGACTTGGCGATCTTCAGCCTTTCAACTATATCCGTTGCTGTATCACTGCTCTTATTCCTGTAAAGAAAAAGCAGAACAAGCATTTCCGCATGCGTAATATTATATTTTTCGCATACCGAGCTGAAAAGCATTGACTGAAGCTCTCGGCTTGCATACATATTTTCAAATATCCTGTTCATGTTCTTCTCCAATAGTGCGTTTTGGAACTGTTCTTTTTTGAACTATCGTATTGTAGCATTAAACCGCGCCAATGTCAAGCCTGCGTAAAAATATGTTACCGATATTTCATATTATTTTATAAAATCAAAAACAAAATATCACTAACAACAAAAGGAAATAATAAAATGAATATTTTAATTAACGGATCAGGTGCAGTAGGATTAGGATTAGGTGCATCTATGCTTTCACAAAAAGCAGATGTGTCATTTTATGCAACAGGAAAAACAGCTACTGCAATCAAAGAAAACGGACTTGAAAGGACAGGATTATTCCAGCATTACTCTTTTACACCAAATGAATATCAAGTATATGAGGATTATAAAGATATTCCTGAAAAAACTTTTGATTATGTATTTATATGTAGTAAAACAGTAGCTAATGATGATATAAGTAGAAAATTAGCAGAAAATAAAGAAATCTTAAAGGACAACTGTAAAATAATCATATTCCAAAACGGATTTGCCAATGATGAGCCTTTTTTAAGATACTTTTCCGAAGATGAAGTATACTGTGCAAGAGTAATTACAGGGTTTTCACGGCCTCAAAGACATATCAGTGAAATAACTGTATACACAGAACCTATACTTTTGGGATCACTTCAAAATGCAGATCCCGAGTGCCTGGAAAAAATAGCTCAAATGATTAGTGCATCAGGAATCAAATGTGAAACAACCACAGAAATTGACAAATATTTATGGGCTAAAATGCTTTATAACTGTGCTCTAAATCCATTGGGAGTAATTCTTAACTGTACATATGGTAAATTAACTGAAAATGAATACTCCAAAAATATTATGGACAGTATTATAGATGAGATATTTGCAGTTATCAAAAAAAGCGAATATTCCACATTATGGGATTCAGCGGACGAATACCGAAAACTGTTCTACTCAAAATTAGTTCCGGATACCTATAACCATTACTCCTCTACATATCAGGACATTCAAAAGAAAATAAAAACTGAAATTGATACATTAAATGGAACTGTTATCAGATTAGGTGAAAAGTACGGTGTTGATGTAAGTACAAATAAAATTATATATAACCTAATTAAATCTGCATATTCTAAATTAAAATGTTCATAATTTGAATTGATAGAACCACTCATTATTCCAACAATTTCACCTTTATATTCTGCTACAAGGGCAATATTTTTATTATCATTACATATTTTTTGATTGAAATTCTTTTCCTTCTCTTCAACATTTTTTTCTTTTTCTAAAAAAACCTCTTCTGGAAAAATACTTTTATATGCACTTCTCCATACCTTATTTACAAATTTAAACCATTTAGTCGCATCTGTTTGATTTACTTTTCTTATTTTTATATCACTATTCATATTTTCAACTCCTATTTCCATTTTAATCTATTTTCTGCTACTAACAATTTTTAATTTATTAAAAGCATTATATCAAAAAAGTCATTTTTTTACAACAAAATATCGTTCGTTTAAAATCTTACTATATTATTTATATAGAAATTTTATATTCTATAATTTCTTCAATCACATCTAAATTTATTGCATTTTCATATGAATCAGTCACATTTCTTCTAGTTTCATCTGTGCTTGAAATATAATAATTTTCTGTTGTTCCTATATCTTTATGTCCCAATACATCTGCAACATCTCTTATTTCTACTCCATTTCTTAAAATTGTAGTTGTATAACTTCCTCTCAAATCATAAAATCTAAAATTTTCATAGTGTTTTACATATATTTTCCAATGTATAATCATTTTATCACTCTCCTTATCTTTGATATACATATAAAAATAGAGTATACCTACATGATACACTCTATTCACTCTTTGCTTTATCATCAATTTTATTACTTATTGCTTTTAAAGTTTCTAAATACTCTCTTTCCACCGGACTTATTGTTTTTACTTGATATTTTTTATATTCTGCTTTTGCTTTTTCAAGTGCTTTATCATGACTTATTTTCCCAGCTCCAGTTAATAATTTTTCTCCTGTAGAAGAAAGTATCATATCTAAATGTTTAATATAATCATCCATATGCATTGGATTATGTCTAATTGCTTGTATTTCAGCAAAATCAAAATATCCAGATACTAAATTATTTAAAATTTTTAATTCTTCTTCTGTTAAATAATTCTTAGCAATTATAACATCACTCATTACTGGCAAATCACCACTAAATGTAGTAAGCCCCATAAAAGGTTTATCAGCATCTGCCCTTTCATATATTACTTCAGGTGCTGTATGTCCGTGGGCAGCAAAGTGAAGTTTATTTTGAACAATTTTAAAAAATTCAATTGATTTGCTATCTTTAGGATTATAATCTACAGCAGTTGCATACAAATCAAGAACTTGCCTATATAATACTTTTTCTGATGACCTAATATCCTTAATTCTAGCAAGTAATTCTTTCCAATAATTACCTCCACCATTACCTTTAAGTCTTTCATCATCCATTGTAAAGCCTTTAATCATATATTCTTTTAATCTTTCTGTTGCCCATTTTCTAAAATTAGTAGCAATTTTAGATTTTATTCTATATCCCAAAGAAATTATCATATCTAAATTATAAAAAGGTATTTCTCTCGTAACATTTCTATTTCCTTCTTTTCGAACTTGTCGGAAATTCTGACAGGTTGATTCTTTATCTAATTCTTCTTCTAAATAAATATTGTTTATATGTTCTATAATATTAGTTCTTGATGTACTAAACAGTTCTGCCATCTGTTGTTGTGATAGCCATACTGTTTCATTTTCAAGTTTTACATCTATTTTTGTCATTCCATCATCAGTTTGATAAATTACAATATTATTGTTATTTTCTTCCATTGTTATACCTCCATTTCTATTAGATTTTAAAAGGTGTCAACAAATATAATCATTGTTCACACCTTTATTTTACTACATATTTTTAATATTTTGTAGACAAGTTATAAAACTCGAACCAATTTATAATTTTTATAATTATTAGTTTTCCTTTATTTTATGTTACTTTCCACAGCATTGTTTGTATTTTTTCCCTGAACCACATGCTCCCTTTTTGAGCATATTATCACTATATTTGGTACATATAGTATTATGGCTTTTAGCCTTATTTTATAGGCATTTAGTACATATTATTATCAGTATTATTTGTATTATAAATATTACTAATAATTTGTTCAATGTGGACAAAATGTGGACAAGGTCATCATCCAATTTATCCTTTGTTTACAAGGATATTATACTACATATTGATTAAATAGACAATGTCCACATCGTATTTTCTCTCAACTCAAAGTGTTGTGATATTTTTATAAAACATAAAAAGAAGTATTGCTACTTCTCTTTTCTGCAAATAGGACATTTTCCATATCCTTTTCGTTGATTATATATTTCTCTAAGGTAAGAATGGCCTTTATCACATTTCCACCATACTTTTTTACTATAACTCTTACTAACATTGTTTGGAGTTATTCCCATTTCCTCATTTTTCTCATAGTTCCATTTTTCTAGAATTTCAGGGTGTGTGGTAGCTAGATCATTATAACCAACCAATATTTTATTACCAGCACAATAAGGACAACCAGTACCTTTTATTCTGTTAGGTATGTTTGCTTCATAAGAATGTCCTTTATCACATTTCCACCATACTTTATCACGAGTACCTCTGCTTACTTCATCAGGATTAACTATGTTTTTCTCATAATCCCATTCTTTTAACATTTCAGGATATAATGTTGCAAAGTCATTAAATCCTTTTAAAACTTTAACCCCTGAACAATATGGACAATTTGTTCTTTTTTGGGAAGTTTTACTGTTAATTGTTGATTGATATGAATGACCTTTATCACATTTCCACCATACTTTTGTTGCATTTCCTTTAGTGTAGTTATTCATAAAGTAACCTAGTTTATCGTTTTTCTCATAATCCCATTCTTTTATTAACTCTGGATTTGTTGTCGCAATATCATTAAATCCAGTCATAACTCTATGTCCCGAACAGTATGGACAAGAATCTCCTTTTATTCTATTGTTTATAATTGAATCATATGAGTGCCCTTTTGAACAAGTCCACCATACTTTTTTACCATATCCTTTTGTAATCTTATCTGGTTTTATTCCAAGCTTATCATTTTTCTCATAATCCCATTCTTTTAACAATTCTGGGTTTGTTGTCGCAATATCATTAAATCCAGTCAATATTGTCTTATTTGTGCAATAAGGACAACCAGTACTTTGATTTATTTTTGTAGAAATGGTTGCCTTATATAAATGACCTTTTTCGCATTTCCACCATACCTTTAATGAACTACCATTTGTCGTATTTTCAGGGGTTAAACCAATTTCATTGTTTTTCTCATAATCCCATTCTTTTAATATTTCAGGATTAGTATTTGCAATACAATTTTCTTTTTCAAGAAAATTTATCATAGATAGAATATCATCTAAATCACGTGATACATTATAATCTATATTAATATTCAAATACATATTCAAAAATTCTAAAGCATCTTCAACATAAGAATAATCTGCATTATTATCTTTCTTCATAACATAAATTATTGCACTAGAATTAATTGGTTTTGATTTTTTCTCACGAATTCTAATTAATTTAACATTATTATCACAACAAAGTTTATCTTTATCTAAATCTTTCTTATAATCTTTATGATAATAATAGCCATCATATTCTATTCCAATATTTAATTCTGGGATAAATATATCAAGTTCTTTTGGCTTTAACCATTCAGGCTTATAATTTGCTATTGTTTTAGGAAAAATCTTAATCAAATAATAATAAAGTATCTTTTCAGGTATAGAAGTTCTTAAATAACTTGAACAAACTGGACACCTATTATATAGTTTATTATTTCTTATTCTTGAATTTATTGTGGATTGCCATTCATGTCCTTTATCACATTTCCACCATACTTTATTCTTACCGCCTAAAACTATTTCATCTGGTTTAAATCCTAATTTATCGTTTTTTTCAAAATCCCATTCTTTTAAAAGTTGTGGATGTTTTGTAGCAAAATCATTATATCCTTTTAAAAGTTGTTGATTAGCACAAATAGGACA
>ERZ779869.3258-NODE-3258-length-12726-cov-4.017836_pt1 | contig 12726 bp, 9 predicted proteins | sample MGYA00511557_ERZ779869 | MGnify/ENA primary metagenome ERZ779869 (study PRJEB29588, sample SAMEA2154620) | human gut metagenome | biome: human gut; feature: human-associated habitat; material: faeces | place: Denmark | collected 2008/2010 ...
TTAGGGTTCGTTAGGGACTTGCACCCATTAGAATAAGCTCATGCCGAGCATACAAGAAAAGGAGGTAAATACCTATCGATGGCATTTACCTCCTTTTCGTTTATAATAATCGACAGAAAAACAGACTTCGTTTTAAATTAAAGGACCAAATCTGTAGCCTCTAATCCTTGAAATCTATACTCAATGCGCCAGTTCCTAAAAGATTGTAACTCATGCGATGATATGGAGTGACTCCAAATTCCCTGATGGCAGCACGATGCTTCTTGGTAGGATAACCCTTGTTGCTTTTCCAGTCGTACTGCGGATATTCTTCTGCCAGCGCATCCATGTAATCATCACGATAGGTCTTGGCAAGGATGCTGGCAGCTGCAATAGAGAGATACTTGCCGTCACCCTTTACGATGGTTGTATAAGGCAAATCCTTATAGGGTTTGAAACGGTTGCCATCCACGATAACTGCCTCCGGACGAACCTTGAGCTGGTCCAGGGCACGGTGCATAGCCAGAAAACTGGCGTTGAGGATATTGATTTTATCGATTTCTTCGGGAGTAACAATGCCCACAGCCCAAGCTACAGCATCACGCTCTATCTGCTTGCGGAGCGCCTTGCGCTTCTTATCTGTGAGCTTCTTACTGTCGTTTAATTCGGCATTCTGATAACCGGGCGGAAGGATAACGGCTGCTGCATATACGCTGCCTGCCAGACATCCTCTGCCAGCCTCATCGCAGCCAGCCTCTACCATATCCTTATAATAATGACTTTCTAACATAATTATGATGAATTTTACGTGCGCTGTATGCGGCTAAAAAGTCTTTATCTTTAGAACATCATAGCCACGCGTTTTACGCCCGCTACAAGCGCATCTATTTCTTCCTTGGTGTTGTACAAGGCAAAGCTGGCACGAACGGTGCCGAGAATACCGTAGCGGTCCATCAAAGGCTGAGCGCAATGATGACCGGTACGTACAGCGATACCCAGACGGTCGAGCAAGGTTCCCATATCCATGTGATGAATATCACCAACCAAGAAGCTGACAACGGCATCTTTGCCCTCCTGTTCACCAAAAAGTCTGATTCCATCGATGGTTCGCATCTGCTCCATACAGTAGTGAGTGAGTTCCTGCTCGTGCTTGGCAATGTTATCCATGCCGAGCGCAGAAACATAATCGATGGCTTTTGCCAGACCGTGGGTAGCTACATAATCAGGAGTACCAGCCTCGAACTTGAAAGGCAACTTCTCGAAAGTAGTCTTTTCGAAACTTACACTCTCAATCATTTCGCCACCGCCCTGATAAGGAGGCAACTTGTCGAGCCATTCTTCCTTGCCGTAAAGCACACCGATACCGGTAGGACCATAAATCTTATGTCCGCTGAAAGCGAAGAAATCGCAATCCATATCCTGTACATCCACTGCGAAGTGAGGAGTACTCTGAGCGCCATCCACCATGACAGGCACATCGTGCTCATGAGCAATCATTATCATCTCTTTTACCGGATTCACAGTACCGAGCACGTTGCTCACCTGGGCAATGCTCACGATTTTGGTGCGTTCAGTAAATAAATTGGCGAATTCATCGAGGTTAATCTCACCTTTATCGTTGATAGGGATTACTCGGATGGCGATTCCTTTCTTGGCAGCCTGCAACTGCCAAGGCACAATATTGGAGTGATGCTCCATGGTAGAGATAATCACCTCGTCGCCCTCGCTCATAAAGGCATCGCAGAACGATGAAACCACGAGATTCAGACTCTCTGTAGTACCACGGGTAAAGATGACTTCCTCAACCTTAGGCGCATTGATAAACTTGCGCACGGTTTCGCGGGCTGCCTCATGAAGGTCGGTAGCCTGCTGAGAGAGATAGTGAACGCCACGATGCACATTGGCATTTACATTGAGATACTCGTTGCGCATGGCATCGAGCACGCACAATGGCTTCTGCGTGGTTGCCGCATTATCCAGATACACCAATGGCTTATCATAGACCTTTCTCGATAAAATCGGGAAATCTGCTCTTACTTGATTGATATCATACATATTTTTAAGAACTTAACTCCTTTAAAAGGATATTATCTACTTGCAAAGCTTGCAGCCCTCACACTTATTGAGTTCACCACGGAACCGCTTCTCTACGAGATGATGTAGGCGATCGCGCAATGGCTCCAGCTCCATCTTGTCGATGACTTCGTTGATAAATGCAAACTGAAGGAGCAACTTAGCCTCCTCGCGGCTCACACCACGCTGCTGCATATAGAACAATGCGGCATCGTTGAGCTGACCTACAGTACTTCCGTGCGCACACTTCACATCATCGGCATAAATCTCCAGCATCGGCTGGGTGAACATACGGGCTGTCTTCGTTGCACAGAGGTTCTGGTTGGTTTCCTGAGAAATAGTCTTCTGGGCACCATGACGAACCAACACTCTACCGGCAAAAGCACCACGTGCCTCACCATCGAGTACATACTTATAAAGCTCGTTGCTGGTACAATGACCCACCTGATGATCGATAAGCGTATTGTTATCAACCACCTGGTTCTTGTCGGCAATCACACAACCATTGCAGAAACACTCAGCTCCCTCGCCCTTGAATATGAGGTCAAGACGGTTGCGGGTAATACCGTTATGAAGCGTGATGACGTTATGGTTCACGCGGCTGTTTGCCTGCTGCTCGATATAAACGTTGCTGACACGGCGGTTCTTGTAATGAGTCTCCTCCAGGCAATAGAGGTCGAGACTGGCATTCTCGCCAACATAAGCCTCGATTACCTGAGTAGCGAGGAAGTTCTTGTCATCGGCTGCATGGTCGCAGAAGAGGAACTTAGCCTCAGCACCCTGTTCCATGACGATGAGAACACGGCGGTTCACCATCAAATCTACATCCGAACGGAGAATATTGATGACCTGAATGGTTCGCTCTACCTTTACATTCTTTGGAACATAAATCAGCAAGCCATCCTGTGCCAGGAATGTATTCAATGCCGTGATGCCATCTTCGTCGGTTTTGGCAATCTTAGCGTAGTATCTCCCGATGAATTCAGGGTTTTCTGCAGCAATCTTGTTCAAAGAGTCCACGATAACACCCTCTGGCAACTCTACCTTTGGCAATGCCTTGCAATAGAAAGCATCGTTCACCACGAAGTAGAGCGAAGTGCTCAGGTTAGGCACATCGCAGCGGAAAGTCTGATATGGATCTACCGGAATTTCCAGACGGTTCAAGTTCAAGCCATAGTCTGGCTCGAAGATGGCGCTCATATCTGTGTACTTGTATCTTTCTACCTTTCGGGAAGGAAAGCCCAGGCGACGGAAGTCCTCAAACGCAGCATCGCGCACCGCATTGAGCACCTCAGCACTGTTCTTCTTGATTATTCTCGAAGAAGACTGATACAAGTCTAAATATTGTTTTTCTGAAAGCATAGCCATCCTCCTAATTATTTCTCATCTACTTCAGCCTTGATCCAGTCGTAGCCACGAGCCTCAATCTCCTTGGCAAGTTCAGGACCGGCAGTCTTCACGATTCTACCCTTATAGAGTACGTGAACCACACTTGGCTTAATCATATCGAGCAGACGCTCGTAGTGAGTGATGACGATGGCAGATGTCTTGTCGGTATGCATCTTGTTCACACCATCTGCTACAATACGCATCGCATCCACATCGAGACCAGAGTCGGTTTCATCGAGAATAGAAAGCTTTGGCTCCAGCATAGCCATCTGGAAAATCTCGTTGCGCTTCTTCTCACCACCCGAGAAACCTTCGTTTACAGAACGGCGAGCCAACTTACTGTCCAATTCCACCAACTCGCGCTTCTCACGCATCAGCTTCATGAATTCGCTTGTATTCAATGGTTCCAACCCCTGATACTCACGCTTGGCATTGATAGCCGCACGCATGAAGTTGGTCATGGATACGCCAGGAATCTCCACCGGATACTGGAAAGAGAGGAACAAGCCTTCACGGGCACGGTCCTCTGGCTTCATATCCAGAAGGTTCTTGCCGTTGAAGATAGCCTCACCCTCGGTTACGGTATAGAGAGGGTTACCCGTGAGCACAGCGCTCAAGGTTGACTTACCGGAACCGTTAGGTCCCATGATAGCATGTATCTCACCATCGTTGATAGTCAGGTTGATACCTTTCAATATTTCTTTGCCTGCAATAGTAGCATGCAGATTCTTTACCTCTAACATAATTTTAGTCAATTTTTATCGATTTCATCGAGAATTATGATAACTATCCTACGGTTCCTTCGAGTGAAACACTCAGGAGTTTCTGTGCCTCAACGGCAAACTCCATAGGCAACTTGTTGAGCACATCCTTGGCATAACCGTTTACGATCAAGCCGACAGCCTCCTCGGTAGGAATACCTCGCTGATTGCAATAGAAGAGCTGATCTTCTGAAATCTTCGAGGTAGTTGCCTCATGCTCGAACACGGCTGTGTCGTTATGGGCATCCATATATGGGAAGGTATGCGCTCCACAATCGCTGCCCAGCAACAAGGAGTCGCAGGAACTGTAGTTGCGCGCATTATCGGCATTGGATGTGGCACGAACCAGACCACGATAGGAGTTCTGGCTATGACCTGCCGAGATACCCTTCGAGATGATGGTACTCTTGGTGTTCTTACCCATGTGAATCATCTTGGTACCGGTATCAGCCTCCTGATAGTTGTTGGTAACAGCTACGCTGTAGAACTCAGCTACAGAGTTGTCGCCACGCAAGATACAGGAAGGATACTTCCAGGTAATCGCAGAACCCGTCTCTACCTGAGTCCAGCTCAACTTAGAGTTCACACCGCGCAAGTCGCCTCGCTTGGTTACCAGGTTCAGCACACCACCCTTACCATGCTCATCACCAGGATACCAGTTCTGAACGGTAGAGTATTTCACCTCAGCATTATCCTTGACGATAATCTCTACGATAGCCGCATGGAGCTGGTTCTCATCACGCATTGGCGCTGTACATCCCTCCAGGTAAGAAACGTAGGCACCATCATCGGCGATGATCAATGTACGCTCAAACTGACCGGTGTTACGGGCATTGATGCGGAAGTAACTGCTCAACTCCATCGGGCAGCGGACGCCCTTAGGAATATAAACGAATGAGCCATCACTGAATACGCAACTGTTCAAGGCTGCATAAAAGTTATCACGATAAGGAACCACGGTTCCCAGATACTCTCTTACCAGATCAGGATGCTCCTTCACAGCCTCACCAATACTGCAGAAGATGACGCCCTTCTCACGGAGTTTCTCCTTGAAGGTAGTCTTCACCGACACAGAGTCCATGATGGCATCTACAGCGGTACCGCTCAAAGCCAGACGCTCCTCCAGAGGAATACCGAGTTTGTCGAATGTTTTCTCCAACTCAGGATCAATCTCCTGGTTTTTTGGCTTCTTTGCCAAAGGGTCGGCATAGTATGAAATCTCCTGGTAGTCAATAGGTGGCACGTGAACGTGTCCCCACTTTGGCTCCTTGAGCGTCTTCCAGTAATTGTAGGCTTTCAGACGAAATTCGAGCATCCAGTCTGGCTCTCCCTTCTTCTGCGAGATCAGGCGCACAACATCCTCGTTGAGACCCTTTTCTATGATTTCAGTATGTACATCGGTGGTAAAACCATACTCGTATTTCTGGTCTATCACATCCTTGACAACCTGATTCTGTTCTTTCTCTATTTCTGCCATTGTTATTTAGAATAACCGTTCGTTATTTTAACCCTAAATAGGGATAAGCCGCTGAGGACTCATCCCTACCTTATTATATATATGATAGAGCGAAAAACAAATGAATTCTTCGCTTTTCGTTCTTCACTCTTCACTTTATTAAAGCTTCTGCTCTACCTCGATCTCAGTGAAGGTCTCGATAACGTCGCCCTCCTGGATATCGTTGTAGTTGACGAGGCTCAAACCGCATTCCATACCGGTAACCACCTCCTTAACATCGTCCTTGTAACGCTTCAAGGCATCGATTTCTGCAGTACGTATCACGATACCGTCACGTATGACGCGAGCCTTATCCTTAGCGTGTACCTTACCCTCGGTAACGAGACAACCGGCAATAGTACCCACCTTAGAAATCTTGAAGGTCTGCTTAACCTCAACCTGACCGGTAACGATTTCCTTCTTCACCTTGTCGAGCATACCAACCATCGCACTCTTGATATCATCGATAGCATCGTAGATGATAGAGTATGTGTTGATTTCAACACCCTCACGGTCGGCAGCCTTACGAGCATCGGCAGATGGACGAACCTGGAAACCAACGATGACTGCATCTGAAGCAGATGCCAGCATCACGTCGTTCTCTGAAATCTGACCCACAGCCTTGTTCACCACGTTCACCTGAACCTTCTCGGTAGAAAGCTTGATGAATGAGTCGCTCAAAGCCTCAACAGAACCATCGGTATCACCCTTCACGATGACGTTCAACTCATGGAACTCACCACGTGCGATACGGTGAGAGATATCACCCAGGGTCAAGCGCTTCTGAGTACGCAAGCCCTGCTCACGCTGCAACTGCTCACGCTTGTTGGCGATTTCGCGAGCCTCCTGCTCTGTCTCGATTACGTGGAACTGGTCACCTGCAGTAGGCGCACCATTCAAACCGAGGATGATAGCTGGCTCAGCAGGAGCTGCTGACTTGATGTTGGCATTACGCTCATTGAACATCGCCTTGACACGACCCCAAGAAGTACCGGCGAGTACGATGTCGCCTACCTTCAAGGTACCGTTGGCAACCAATACGGTAGAAACATATCCACGACCCTTGTCGAGAGAAGACTCAATGATGGTACCTGTTGCACGACGGTTAGGGTTAGCCTTCAAGTCGAGCATGTCAGCCTCGAGGAGCACCTTGTCGAGCAAATCGTGAACACCGATACCCTTCTTGGCACTGATTTCCTGGCACTGATACTTACCACCCCACTCCTCAACAAGCAGGTTCATATTAGCCAAGTCCTCACGGATACGGTCTGGGTTAGCACCTGGCTTATCAATCTTGTTGATTGCGAATACCATAGGCACACCGGCAGCCTGGGCATGAGCGATAGCCTCCTTGGTAGTAGGCATCACAGAGTCATCGGCTGCGATAATGATGATGGCGATATCGGTAGCCTGGGCACCACGGGCACGCATGGCGGTAAACGCCTCGTGACCTGGAGTATCCAGGAAGGTAACCTTGCGGCCACTGTTCAGCGTAACACTGTATGCACCGATATGCTGGGTAATACCACCTGCCTCACCGGCAATCACATTGGTATTGCGAATATAGTCGAGCAAAGAGGTCTTACCGTGGTCTACGTGACCCATGACGGTTACGATTGGAGCACGTGGAACCAAGTCGTTCTCATCATCCTCTTCCTCGCTCACGGCCTCCTGAACCTCGGCACTCACGTATTCGGTCTTGAAACCGAACTCCTCAGCTACCATGTTGATGGTCTCTGCATCCAGGCGCTGGTTGATAGAAACCATGATACCTACGCCCATCAGCGTAGAGATAACCTGAGTAACGCTGATATCCATCATCGTAGCCAACTCGCTAACGGTAACGAACTCAGTAAGTTTCAGGGTCTTGCTTTCCTTCTGCTCCTGGCGAGCCTGATCCTGTAACTTCTCCTGAACAGCCTCACGCTTCTCCTTACGGTACTTAGCACCCTTCTTGTTCTGACTCTTGCTGGTCAAACGTGCAAGAGTCTCCTTAACCTGGCGTGCTACAGCCTCGTCGTCAACCTCGATCTGACGCTGGTTGCCGCGGTTGTTGTTATTGCCGCGATTATTATTGTTATTATTTCTGTTGCGGTTCTTGTTCTTCTTGTTATTACCGCCGTTGTTGCCATTACCTCCGCCATTATTCTTAGCTTCGGCATTGATGTCAACACGTTCTTTGTTGATACGAACACGCTTTTTGCGCTCATTGTGCTGTTGAGCCATTTTCTCCTCACGTTCCTTGCGGCGCTCCTCCTTGGTTTTCTTCTTAGGACGAGTGCTCTGGTTGAGGGAAGACAAATCTATCTTGCCCAACACCTTAGGCTCATTAGCAGTAAACTTCTTCTCACTCTTGAGAGTAAACACGCTGTTATCTGCTGCGCCAGCAGAATGCTGTGCAGTTTCATTCTTAGCATGATGATGCTCTTTCTTTCCCTGAGGAGCATTCTGCTTATTCATCTGAGCGTTTGACTGCTGTGATTTCTGATGATTTTCCTGTTTCATTTGCTGTTTATGCTGAGAAGCCTGTTGTGGCTTCTGTTCCTTCTTTTGCTCAGCCTTAGGAGCGTCTTTCTTCTGCTCAGGACTGACGGCAGCAGTCTCAGGCTTTTCCGCAACAGACTCTGCAGCAGGCTTCTTACCGATATTGTCCAAGTCAATCATTCCCAGCGGCTTATACTGCTGCTGTCCATTAGACTCCAACAAGCTTTCAGCGCGATTGTCCTTCTGCTCTGGCGCACGCTTCTTATCTTTTGCTTTTTTGGTAAAGAGTTTCTCAGCCTGATCACGAACCTCTTTGTCCTGACTGAAGGCATCATTCAATGCCTTGTATTGCTGGTCGGTGAGTTTGAAGCTCGGTTCTGCCTTGACATCTCCCAGGTCTTTTCTTTTCTCTAGGAATTCAACTGCCGTCTGAAGTCCTATATTTAATTCACGTAGTGCTTTATTTAATCTGATGCTCATAAATTATTTATTCTCCTATTTTTAAAGTTAGATTCCCTGCAAGCACTCGCTGGCAAGGGAATTATTGTTCGAATTCGGCGCGCAACACGCTGAGTACATGATCAACGGTCTCCTCTTCGAGGTCGGCCTTCTCAATCAGCAAGTTGCGAGGTGCATTGAGTACCTGCTTGGCAGTATCAAGACCGATGCCCTTGATTGCATCGATAACCCACTGGTCAATCTCATCAGAGAACTCATCCAAGTAGATATCCTCATCGGCCTCATTCTCGTCTACCTCACGGAATACGTCGATGGTATATTCTGTAAGCATAGAAGCCAGTTTGATGTTCATACCGCCACGGCCGATAGCCAAACTAACTTCCTCAGGCTGCAAGTAAACCTCTGCTTTTTTGTTCTCATCATCAACATTGATTGAAGAAACCTTGGCTGGAGCCAACGCACGCTGAATGAAGAGTTTGGTATTGCTTGAGTAGTTGATGACATCGAGATTCTCGTTGCAAAGTTCGCGAACGATACCGTGAACGCGGCTACCCTTAACACCTACACATGCGCCAACCGGGTCGATACGCTCATCGAATGTTTCAACAGCAATCTTAGCACGCTCTCCCGGAAGACGGGCGATACGGCGGATTGCAATCAGACCGTCTGCAATCTCAGGAACCTCAGCCTCCAACAGGCGCTGCAGGAAGATTGGAGCAGTACGGCTCAAGATAATCTTTGGATTATTGTTCTCGTTGTCTACACGAAGGATGACCGCACGAACAGTCTCACCCTTGCGGTACGTATCACCAGGAATCTGCTCAGTCTTAGGCAACATGAGCTCGTTGTTCTCATCATCTACAATCAGAACCTCGCGCTTCCAAACCTGATAAACCTCACCAGAGATAACCTGACCTACGCGATCCTTGTATTTGTTGTAGAGTGAATCATGCTCCAACTCAAGAATCTTGGAAGCCAAAGTCTGACGAAGAGTCAAGATGGCACGACGACCAAACTTATTGAAGTCAACCGTCTCACTTACATCCTCACCAACCTCGTAATCCGGCTCAATCTTACGAGCCTCAGAAAGTGTAATTTCCTTATTTTCATCTTCAACTTCGCCATCAGCAACAACTATACGGTTGCGATAAATTTCGAAGTCACCCTTGTCAGGGTTCACGATGACATCAAAGTTTTCGTCACTACCAAAAATCTTGGCAAGTACATTACGGAAGCTCTCCTCCAATACACTTACCAATGTAGTACGGTCGATATTCTTTGTTTCTTTAAACTCGCGGAATGTATCAACCATACTCGCTGTCAATTCTTGCTCTTTTTTAGCCATAACTTAATTGAAACTAATTATGTATTTTGTATATTTTACTTTATCCATCTGGTAAACGTGATCAACCTCCTGCTTAACCGGACGTTTTTTACCTTCAACCTTTACCTTTTCTTCAACGCCAACTGTGAAGTCATTTCCTTCAACAGCTTTCAAGATACCCTTCACCTTCTTGCCGTCGGCATCAAGCACCTCTACCTCCTTGCCAATGAAATTGATATACTGCTGCGGAACTTTGAACGGTTGACCCAAGCCTGCAGAGCCAACTTCGAGCTCATAGTCTTCCTCGTCACGGTTCAAATGATCCTCAATATACTTACTCAAGGCAACACAATCCTCAATCCATACTCCATCGGCATGGTCAATCTCAACAACGATTCTATCGTCGGGACTGATTTCAATGCTTACCAAGAAATATTCCTTATCTTGGAGCCAATCTTCAACTAATTTTTTTACGACGTTTTTATCAATCATATATACCTTATTAAAATAAAATGAGGAACTCTTGTGAGCCCCTCATTCCACTGAACGTTGCAAAATTACAAATATTTTTGTGATTAGCCAAAAAAAATGCAACTTTTTATTCGCAACGTGCACATTTTTAATCGATTGTGCACGTTTTTGTACTTATTTCTTCACAGGATGCAGTATTTTTTCGTATTCTGATGGAGAATTCAGCAATTTTACTGCTTCCTTAATCTGCTTGTCATAACGCATGGAATTCTGGATGGCACCGCGCTGGAAATAATAGGCAGAAACGATGTCATTTTCCAACAGATGCTTGATGTAATCCTTGTTATAATCCAAATCCTTTGCCACATTATGGCTCAGCTTTTTCTTCAAAGCCTCAAACTCAGCCTTGGCATCATCGTAGTAGCCTTCAAACTTAGCGAGTTTTTCCAAGTCCTTGAGATACTTTTCTGTTTCACGGTCGTACTGGAAGTTAGCCTTCAACACGCGTGTCTTGAATTCATCATAGTCGGCATCGGTCAGCGAGAATACCTTCGCAGGAGCAATAGTAGGATGCTTGGCGATATAATCAACCTCATAATTAAGCATCACCTCATTACTGTCGCGGGCACCAGCCAGATAGAAGGCGATGTTTGGCAAAGAATCAGGCTTTACTTCAACATCCGGCTTCACGCCACCTCCATCTCTCACTTCTCTGCCACCTGCGGTATAGAATACCTTGGTAAGAGAGTCGGGAACATGCTCCACATAACCACCCTTATCGTGCTTATAGTTGAGTGCCTGAACGCATCGACCGCTAGGAATGAAATATTTAGCAGTAGTAAGTTTCACCTGTCCGTTATAAGGCAAATCCATGGTAGTCTGCACCAATCCCTTTCCATACGTGCGCGTACCTAATATTACAGCACGGTCATAATCCTGCAGACTGCCGCTCATGATTTCACTGGCACTGGCAGAATTCTCGTTCACCAATACCACCATCGGCATAACGGAATCTATCGGTTCAACCGTGGTCTTATAAACATGATTAGAACGCTGCAACTTTCCCTTCATCTCCAAGACTGTCTTACCTTTAGGCAAGAACATATTGATGATGCTGACCGCTTCGGTAACAGAACCACCACCATTATTACGCAGATCGAAGACAAGACTCTTGGCTCCTTGCTTTCTCAAATCGATGAAAGCACGACGCACTTCCTTGGCTGACTGCTCGGTAAAGGAATTGAAGTTGATGTAACCGATGTTACCCTCCAACATGCCATAATAAGGCAAGAACGGCAACTGGATGGTACGGCGTGTTACCTTCACCTTCATCGTCTTGCCTGTACTTGGACGCTTAACTTTCAGCATGAAAGAAGAACCTGGGTCGCCACGAAGATGATCGCTGACATAGCTCACCTCCTTATTGGTCATATCCTCATCATCAATACTCAGGATGATGTCACCCTTCTTCAGTCCCACTTCTGCAGCAGGCATATTCTCGTAAGGCTCGCTGATACAGACGCGCTGCAACTGGAAATTGTAGCGTATCACCGCACCTACACCCGCATACTTGCCGGTGAGCAGGTTCTTGAGTTCCTTCATCTTCTGCTCAGGATAATAGGTAGTATAAGGGTCGAGACTACGCAACATGGCATTGATACCATTTCCGACCACAACTTCAGCATCGAGCGTATCAACATACATCAAATCGAGATTCTTGTAGATGGCATTGAATATTTCCATATTCTTTGCGGCTTTGAAGTCATGATCTTTGTCAACCTGGGCAAAAGTAGGAACTGCCAGGAGCACCATAAGCAAGGAGAACAGTATTCTTTTCATTGTTACCTTATTTAATTGTATATGATTCAACTTATTGGTTATTTTCTCCTCCTCTTCACGGCATTCGCCCTCGGGAGAAGATTTCGACCACAAAAGTACTCATTTCTTTGCGAAAAACACCATAAAATAGGCAAAAAGTGGCACAAAGATAAGAAAAAATACACTTTTTTAGAGAAAAAGCGAAAAAAGTCAGCAAAAAATTTGGCAGAATGAAGAAAAGTTAGTACTTTTGCACACGCAAATGAGGAACGTCATGTTCTTTACAGAAAAAACGCTTCAATAGCTCAGTTGGTTAGAGCACCTGACTGTTAATCAGGGGGTCGTTGGTTCAAGCCCATCTTGAAGCGCAAGAGAGTTTCAGGTTAGCCTCGTAACTCATCTTCTTTCATAGCAAATTGCTTCAATAGCTCAGTTGGTTAGAGCACCTGACTGTTAATCAGGGGGTCGTTGGT
>ERZ779869.3269-NODE-3269-length-12694-cov-4.911069_pt1 | contig 12694 bp, 10 predicted proteins | sample MGYA00511557_ERZ779869 | MGnify/ENA primary metagenome ERZ779869 (study PRJEB29588, sample SAMEA2154620) | human gut metagenome | biome: human gut; feature: human-associated habitat; material: faeces | place: Denmark | collected 2008/2010 ...
TATACGGAAGACATCTGAAAGAACGTAAACCGGTTGATTTCCTTGGAAAGAAAAAAATCTTCTTCGTTATTTCTATCATCCTTTGTCTGGCCGGACCGGTCATGATGGGTGTGAACCATGCAAGAGGAATCGGCGCAATGAATTACAGCCTTGATTTTGTAGGCGGTACTTCAACAAATGTAACATTTGATAAAGAATATACACTGGAAGAGATCGACAGCCAGATGATCCCAAGCCTGGAAGAGATCACAGGAGATAAGAATATTCAGGTTCAGACAGTAAAAGACAGCAATCAGGTAGTCTTCAAGACACAAACACTTGATCTTGAGAAACGTGAAGCACTTGCTTCTTATCTGAATGAGAACTACGGGGTAGAGGCATCTGATATCGCTACAGAGAATATCAGCTCAACAGTAAGTTCCGAGATGAGAAGAGATGCTGTTATAGCTGTGATCATTGCTACAATCTGTATGCTGCTTTACATCTGGTTCCGTTTCAAAGATATTCGTTTCGCAACAAGTGCTGTTGTCGCACTGATGCATGACGTACTTGTAGTTCTTGGATTCTATGTAATCGCAAGAGTATCTGTCGGAAATACATTTATTGCATGTATGCTGACGATTGTCGGATATTCTATCAACGGTACGATCGTTATCTTTGACCGTATCCGTGAGGCGTTGGCAACAAAGAGCCGTACAGAAGATCTGAAGGATCTTGTAAACCGCTGTATTACTCAGACACTGACAAGAACGATCTATACAAACTTTACAACATTTGTCATGGTCGTTGCTCTGTATATCCTTGGTGTAAGCTCCATTAAGGAATTCGCTGCACCTCTGATGGTAGGTATCATCTGCGGTGGATATACATCCGTATGTATCACAGGTGCACTGTGGTATGTGATGAAGACAAGACTTGGTGAGGAAGCGAAGGCTGCGAGAGCAGCTTCCGGCACAAAGACAGTTTCTGTAAAAGCAGCAGACAAGAAAGAAGGAACTACTTCCACAGAGAGTAACGCAGCAGATACATCTGCAGACGACAGCTCCAAGAAGAAAAAAGGAAAGAAGACTTCTTTCAAGAACAAAAAGAGCAAAAAACGCTAAGAAATAAATAGCAGCCTGGAAACAGTAACGAAATAGAATCTGCCGTATCGAAAATGAAAAATGATTTTCGATACGGCAGATTTTTGCTATAATAAGAAAATATGATACTGACAGACTGGGAGGGTATTTGGATGGAGAAATGGTTCGTCGCAATGAAAAAGGCGGATTTTAATGGAATAGCAGAGAAATATCAGATCTCCCCGATCATTGCACGACTGATGAGAAACCGTGATGTGATTGGAGATGAAGCAATTGATTTTTATCTGAATGGAACAGTGGAGGATCTGTATGACGGCTTACTGATGAAAGATATGGATCGTGCGGTAGATATTCTTAAGGAGAAAATAGAAGAAGGAAAGAAAATCCGTGTGATCGGTGATTATGATATTGATGGAGTTAATGCAACGTATATTTTGCAACAGGGGCTTGCAGGACTTGGGGCAGATGTTGATACGGATATTCCAGACAGGATCAAAGACGGATATGGATTGAATCAGATGCTGATCGACCGTGCACTGGAGGATGATGTAGACACGATCATTACCTGTGATAATGGAATTGCGGCAATGAACGAGATCGCTTACGGAAAAGAAAATGGGATGACGATCGTTGTGACAGATCACCATGAAGTTCCGTATCTGGAAGAAAATGGGGAGAAAAAGTATCTTCTGCCACCGGCGGATGCAGTGGTCGATCCGCACAGAGCAGATTGTGAGTATCCATTTAAAGGGCTGTGCGGCGCAGCTGTAGCGTATAAGCTGGTTGAGGTTTTGTACAGAGTGTCTGGAAAGCCAGAGCAGGAGGTAGAGCATCTGCAGGAAAGCCTGATGGAAAATGTTGCGATTGCCACGATCGGTGATGTGATGGATCTGGTTGGAGAGAATCGTGTCTTTGTGAAAAAGGGACTTGAGCTTCTGAAGACAACGAAGAATGAAGGGCTTCACGCATTGATGCAATGTACAGGGGGAGATACAGCGAACCTGAATACTTATCATATCGGATTTGTGATCGGACCGTGCATCAATGCCGGCGGAAGACTGGATACAGCCAAGCGTGCACTGGAACTCCTTAATGCATCGAACCGGAGAGAGGCAGTGACATTGGCAGCAGATCTGAAAGAATTAAATGACAGCAGGAAAGAAATGACCGAAGAAGGTGTAGAAGAAGCTGTCCGGCAGATTGAATCAAGTTCCTGGAAGGACGACCAGGTGCTGGTCGTGTATCTTCCAGAGTGTCATGAAAGTATCGCCGGAATTATTGCTGGGAGGATCAAGGAACGTTATTATCGTCCGACCTTTGTACTGACAAAGGGTGAGACAGGAGTGAAAGGCTCCGGACGGTCGATCGAAGCCTATGATATGTTTGCGGAAATGAGCCGCTGCAGGGAATTATTTACGAAGTTCGGAGGACATAAGCTGGCAGCAGGACTTTCTTTAGAAGAGGAAAAGGTCGAAGTTTTCCGGAAACGGATCAATGAACTGGCGGATCTGACAGAAGAGGATCTGCAGATGAAGGTGTCGATCGATATGCGGCTTCCGTTTCCATATATTAATGAAGAGCTGATCCATGAGCTTAAGATATTGGAGCCTTTTGGAAAAGGCAATGGGAAACCGTTATTTGCAGAAAGTAAACTGCGTGTGATCCAGCCAAGAATCTTCGGAAAGAACCGGAATGTGCTGAAATGCAGACTGGAGGACCAGCAGGGAAATCAGATGGAAGCGGTTTATTTCGGAGAAGTGGAAGACTGTCTGCGGCAGATGGAAAAGAAACAGATCATGTCTTTTACATACTATCCATCCATCAATGAGTACATGGGACGAAGAACAATTCAGCTTACAATTGTCAATTATCAGTAGATAATATCGAAAAAACCGTACAAATTGCTTAAAATAAAGAAGAATGGGAAGTTCTTATTTGAAAAAGGGAAAAATAGTGATATACTAAATCATATTAATTGTTCAGAACTAAGGCGTTTTGTGTCTAAAATTGTCGGATATGCCATACTGACGAAATACGAAGCATTTTGGAAGTTGGATCTGAACAGAACACAGGATGAACGAAGGGGGAAGATGATATGGCAGGCACTCGGGAATATGAAGATCTGAATAAAAATCTGGAGATAGTGGACGGGCATGCAGTAAAAGCGCCGGAGGATTATCAGGATCCGGAGGAGTTATATCAGGCCTTAATAGCTCGTGTGCGTAAGTATCATCCTTCTGCGGATATTACGATGATCGAGAAGGCCTATCAGATAGGCAAAGAAGCGCATAAGAATCAGTTCCGTAAATCCGGAGAACCTTATATCATCCATCCACTCTGGGTGGCAATCATACTTGCAGATCTCGAGATGGACAAAGAAACGATCGTGGCTGGAATGCTTCATGACGTGGTAGAAGATACGACAATGACACTCGATGAGATCTCAGCAGAGTTTGGTGAAGAGGTGGCACTTCTTGTAGACGGCGTTACCAAGCTGGGACAGTTGAACTATTCCCAGGACAAGCTGGAGGCCCAGGCAGAGAACTTAAGAAAGATGTTCCTTGCGATGGCGAAAGATATCCGTGTCATCATTGTAAAACTCGCAGACCGTCTGCATAATATGCGTACAATGGAGTTTATGACACCGGCGAAGCAGAAAGAGAAATCAAGAGAGACGATGGATATCTACGCTCCGATCGCCCAGCGTCTCGGTATTTCAAAGATCAAGACAGAACTCGATGACCTTTCTCTGAAATATTATCAGCCGGAAGTTTATAATCAGCTGGTTCATGATCTGAATGCACGTAAGACGGAACGTGAAGAATTTGTGCAACAGATCGTTGCGGAAGTATCAAAGCATATGAAGAATGCTGATATTGAAGCGAAAGTATACGGACGTGTAAAACATTTCTTCAGTATTTATAAGAAGATGGTGAATCAGAACAAGACACTTGACCAGGTGTATGACCTGTTCGCTGTCCGCATTATCGTAGATTCAGTGAAAGACTGTTACGCAGCACTTGGTGTGATCCATGAGATGTATACGCCGATTCCGGGACGTTTTAAGGATTATATTGCTATGCCGAAGGCGAATATGTACCAGTCTCTGCATACAACGCTGATCGGACCTTCCGGACAGCCGTTCGAGATCCAGATCCGTACAGAAGAGATGCATAAGACAGCGGAATATGGTATCGCAGCACACTGGAAATATAAAGAGACAGGCGGAAGCAACACGAAAGGACTGAACACACAGGAAGAGAAGCTGAACTGGCTGCGTCAGATCCTGGAATGGCAGAGAGACATGTCTGATAACCGTGAGTTCTTAAGCCTGCTGAAAGGTGACCTGGATCTGTTCCAGGAAGATGTGTACTGCTTCACACCGAACGGGGATGTGAAGAACCTTCCGAATGGCTCCACACCGGTTGACTTCGCCTATGCGATCCACAGTGCAGTCGGCAATAAGATGGTTGGTGCCAGAGTGAATGGCAAGCTTGTGAACATTGATTATAAGATTCAGAACGGAGACCGAATTGAGATCCTTACATCTCAGAATTCCAAGGGACCGAGCCGTGACTGGCTGAATATCGTCAAGAGCACACAGGCAAAGAGCAAGATTAATTCATGGTTTAAGAAGGAATACAAAGAAGATAATATTATCCGCGGAAAGGATCTGATCAGTGCCTACTGTAAGAGCAAGGGCATCAATCTGCCGGATATTATCAAGCCGAAATATCAGCAGATCGTTCAGAAGAAATACGGATTCCGTGACTGGGATGCAGTACTTGCAGCAATCGGACATGGCGGACTCAAAGAGGGTCAGGTTGTGAACCGCCTGCTGGAAGAGTACGAGAAAGAGCATAAGAAAGAGATCACGGATGAGAATATTTTGGAGAAGATCTCAGAAGCGAATAAGCAGAGAGTACACATTGCCAAATCAAAGAGCGGAATCGTAGTTAAGGGAATCAATGATATGGCAGTACGCTTCTCAAAGTGCTGTAATCCGGTGCCGGGAGATGAGATTGTCGGTTTTGTAACAAGAGGGCGCGGAATGTCGATCCACAGAACAGATTGTATCAATATCATCAATCTTTCTGATGTGGAGAGATCCCGTCTGATCACAGCAGAATGGGAGGATAATGATCTCGAAGAAGGCGGTCAGTATCTTGCAGAACTGAAGATATTTGCAGACGACAGAAGAGGACTTTTGCTGGATGTATCAAAGGTATTTACTGAAGAGAAGATTGACGTGAAGTCTATGAATACCCGGACGAGCAAGAAGGGTACGGCAACAATGGAGATGGGATTTGTTGTACACGGAAGAGAAGAATTGAATCGTGTGATCGGAAAGCTCAGACAGATTGAAAATATAATTGATATTGAGAGAACAACAGGCTGATGGAGGAAAAGGAATGAAGGTTGAAAATATTGTACTTGGCTCTATAGAAACAAATTGCTACATCGTAACCAATGAAGAGACAAAGGAATGTTTTGCAGTGGATATGGCAGAATGTCCGCAGGAATATGTCAATTATATCAAAAACAATGGACTAGAAATGAAAGCATTGTTTCTGACACATGGGCATTTCGACCACATTATGGGAATTGATGATTTCCTTAAAGCCTTTCCTGTGCCGGTTTACGCAGGCGAAGACGAACTTCCGGTGATCGAGGATGACCGACTGAATGTTTCTTGTATGTACGGACCGAAATACGCATTCCACGGAGCACAGCCTGTAAGAGACGGTCAGGTGATCGAATGCGCAGGAATTGAAGTTAATGTACTTCATACACCGGGACATACCGTAGGAGGATGCTGCTATTACCTTCCAAAAGAACATAGATTGTTCAGTGGAGATACGCTGTTCTGTGCTTCCATCGGAAGAACAGACCTACCGACAGGAAGCAGCAGCCAGCTGGTCCGCTCTGTACAGGAGAAGATCATGACACTTCCGGATGATACAAAGATCTATCCGGGACATATGGAAGAGACATCAGTTCAGTTTGAGAAGGAGCATAATCCATTCATATGATAAAGATAGAAAGTAAGAAGAACAAATTTACTTATAACGTATACCATGTCACAAAAGCATTTTATCCAAAAGAGGATATCGTGCAGACAGTAGATGAGAAGCAAGAACCACTGGTGAAGATACATTTGCCGGAAGGGACTTGCTTTTCCCTTGCACCGGAAGAATGCGTGCAGACAGAAGATGTGCAGGAAGAGAAACGCGATGTAACGAAGAAAGTCTATCAGTTTCTCTCAAAGCAGACAGGACAGGAACTTGCCTGGGGAATGCTGACAGGAGTCCGTCCGACAAAGCTTGTAATGCAGAAAATTGAGCAGGGAATGACAAAAGAAGAAATCTTTGGATTTCTAAAAGAACAATATTGTGTTGGCGATAAAAAAGCACAGATTGCGTATGAGATTGCATGCCGTGAAAAGGCACTTCTTGATCAGTTGGACTGCAAGAATGGCTATAGCCTGTATGCAGGAATTCCATTCTGTCCAAGCATCTGCTCCTACTGCTCATTCAGCTCTTCACCAATCGCTGAGTGGAAAGATCAGGTCGATCGTTACCTTGATGCGATGATCAAAGAATTGAAAGCTACGGCAAAGCTGATGCAGGGAAAACCACTCGATACGGTATACATCGGTGGAGGAACACCGACAACACTCGAGGCAGATCAGCTTGACCGTCTGCTTGGAACGATTCGGGAGGATTTTGACCTGGAGCATGTGCTTGAGTTTACAGTTGAAGCCGGAAGACCGGACAGTATCACACGAGAAAAGCTCGAAGTGATCCGCAAATATCCTGTAACCCGCATCTCTGTCAACCCACAGACAATGCAGCAGAAGACACTGGATCTTGTCGGAAGAAAACATACGGTAGAAGATGTAGAACAAATCTTCAACCTCGCACGTGAGCTTGGATTCGATAATATCAATATGGATCTGATCGCCGGACTTCCAGGAGAAGATGCGGCAGATATGCAGGATACACTTGAGAAGATCGAGAAGCTTCACCCGGACAGCCTGACAGTACACGCACTCGCGATCAAACGTGCTGCGAAGTTCGGTCAGGAAGGAAGAACGATGGATCCGGGGACTGAGATCACACAGATGGTCGAGGCGGCAGCAGCGTCAGCAGAACGCATGGGACTTGTGCCATATTACCTGTATCGCCAGAAGAACATTGCCGGAAACTTCGAGAATGTTGGATATGCAGAGCAGGACAAGGCTGGGGTGTATAACATTTTGATCATGGAAGAGAAACAGGCCATCCTTGCTTGTGGGGCCGGAGCATCCACCAAACGTGTATGGAATCTACCGGATGGTTATCATATCGAAAGATGCGAGAATGTCAAGGATATCAAGCAATATATCGCTAGAATTGATGAGATGATTGAACGAAAAAAAGCACTTTTTGAGAAGGATTGAAAATGAAAAATACCTCCCCAAAAAGGGCTGGTACATCATTTGTACATCAAATTAGTTCGAAAATCTGTGAAAATCAGTGCTAAATAATACCAAATTTACTATATGACGTACAAGAAAACCTAATAACCTTACCTTAAAAGACGAATTCATTATGCTAAATGAGTTCGTCTTTTTTTCTGTTATTGTTTAAAACTTGCGAAAGGAGGAGGAAAAATGACATGTACAGCGTTAGGAGGAAACAGCAGATGTTAAAGATACGATTAATGGGAACGAAAAGTGATATTAGATGGTTTCAAAATTTTTTGCAGATTGATTCTGACATAGAGGTATTAGAATTATCAGATATCTATCCGAATAAAGGAACAGATAGATATTATAGATCATATGCAGAAGTAGAAAGAAAAGATGGCAACGCAGGCCGCCCAACAGAGAATGGAAAAAGCAATCGGAAAAACAATACCGAAAAAGCAAATAAAGGCACTAGTTCCACCAATCAAAGCAAAGTATCCTATCATGGATTGGAAGAATCTTCCGTATGCATCAAAATTAGATGGAGATCAGATGAATGAAATCTTGTTGGGGTTGGAAGAAGGACTGACTGATGAGCAGGTGAAGTCTTATTTTAAGTTGCCAGCAGATCAAATGAAGCAGTATCGAAGAGAACAGCTAGAGAAAGAATAAAAGAATCTAAAGCGGAAAGGAGTTTGTCAATTCTTTCCGCTTTAGATCTATTAGTGAATCGCTTTTATTATTAATCTTCTTTTAAGCTAATGTAACGGTACACAGTGGATTCAGAAAGTTCTAATTGTTTGGCAATTTCTGAGATAGCACCTTTCATACGCGGGATTCCTTGGTTTGTAAGTTCCCAAACGATTTCCATTTTTTCCTGTCTGGTCATGCGTTCAGGCGGAATATTAGAGTCAGCAATCGTTTTAGAAATAATAGATTCTGCAAAAGAAACAATTGGAACATCTAGATTTTCTTCTACCATAGTGGTAGATCCAGTAATAGTTTCTCCCATTGTCATGGAAACTCCCATTGGTAAACAACCGACAAATTGCTGAGCCGCTTTCATGAAATTTGTGATAATGGTAGTATCTGTATTTAAACAAAGCATGCCGATTAGTTCACCATTATTTTTTATATAAAAAGTAGAAGCGATGAAATCCTTTCCTCTCGCTTTTGCAGTGTAATTTACCAAATAGTCTTGTGTCGTATACGCTTGATTGTTTGTGACTTGGAATGCAAAGTCTGTAAGCGAACTTCCAATGGTTCGTCCAGAGTGGAATCCGTTTTGAATTGCAATAACAGAATGTTCTGGATTAGACACATCATGTAGCACAATTTCGGTGTTTTCACCTAATATTTCACTAAAAAATTGACAATAGGGACGAAAATGGAAAGAATCTCTTTGTTAGTCATTATGAATACTTCCTTTACTGTTTTTATAATTTTAATATACATGTTATACAAAAATAAGTCAATAAAATTGTAATAATGGTAAAAAATTATTTTTTTGATAAGAAATTATTGTAAACAAAAACGTAGGGGTGTCTTAATGTGATTAACAGAAAAAAATAAGGGAGGTGAACCTAATATGAAGGAAAAAATTGAATCAATGAAAGCTCCAGCAGCAATTGGACCATATTCACAGGCAGTGAATAACGGTGGATTGGTATTTGTATCAGGACAGTTACCAATCGATTGTGAAACTGGTGAATTTGTATCTGATGACGTATCAGATCAGACACGTCAATCGCTCGAGAATATTAAGTCAATTTTAGCCGAAGTTGGATACGATATGGATCGGATTTTAAAAACAACTGTATACCTTCAAGATATGAACGATTTTTCGGCAATGAATCAGGTTTATGAGACATATTTTACAGCCCCATATCCTGCTCGAGCAGCATTTCAAGTTGCAAAGCTTCCGAAAGGTGCAAAGGTAGAGATTGAAGCAGTTGCAATGTGAGTGTTTACGAAAACGAGTAAACTAAAGGAAAGATGAGAAGAGGTGCATCTTATGGATGAAAACAAAAAATTAGAGTTTCGTGGTAGTAGTTTTATGGCATTAGTTCCATTTGCAATCTTTATTGTTATTACAATTGCATTATCATTCTTTAATGCGGCTGATACAAACATGATGATCGGCGCAGGTGTTATCGGTTTGTTAGTCGGAATGTTTTTCGCAAAGAATCTTAATGATTATTGGGACACTATATTGGAAGGTTTAGGTTCAAAAGTTGCAATGACGGCAGTAATGTTGTGGTTAGTTGTAGGAATTTATGGAAATATTTTGAACCGTGGACAGATTGTAGAAGGTTTGGTTTGGTTAAGTGTAAAAATTCATGTTAGTGGAGCAGCATTTACAGTTGCAGCATTTATCTTTGCGGCAGTATTTGCAATGGCAACAGGTTCTGGTTTCGGAACAATTTCTACAATGAGTTTTATTCTTTATCCAGCAGGTATTTTGTTAGGATCAAATCCGGCAGTATTGGCAGGTGCAATTCTTTCAGGAGCAGCAGTTGGAGATAATATTGCTCCAGTTTCAGATACAGCAATTATCGCTTCTTCCAGTCAGGAATATCAGAATAGAGAAGGAGTTGCTGATATCGGAAGTACAGTAAAAACAAGAGCAAAATTTGTTGTTATCGCAGGTGTTATTTCCATTATTTTATTCTTTATTTTTGGTGGTGCAGGTGAAGCAACAGATGCAGAACAGGCAGAAATGCTATTAGCTCAGTATCAGAATCCGAAAGGACTGTTACTTTTAATTCCGACAATTTTGGTTATTGCGTTAGCAATCAAAGGCATTAATATTTTTGCAGCATTAGGAACAGGAATCATTACAGCATCCGTAATTGGTCTTGCAGCAGGATTATTCCCAGCTTCAGCGTTATTCTCAATGAAAGACGGTGTGATTTCAGGAGCAATTCCTGAAGGTGTTGCAGGAATGACAACAGTAAGTATCGTATTGATTTTGGTTGTTGCTATGGGAAATATGCTTGTTAAAAGTGGCTGTATGGAAGCAATCGTTGATTGGATGAATAATACGATAATCAAGACTCCTAGAGGCGCAGAAGTAGCTATTTGGGTATTAGCAACAATTTTTGGTATTTTGATTGCAGCGATTAACACAATTGCAAATATTTGTGTGGCACCATTTGTTAATGCAGTAGGTAAGAAGAATAATCTTCATCCATATAGACGTACAGATATTCTTGCAACAACAATTTGTTCCTTCCCATTCTTCCTTCCATTCGGAGGATGTGTACTGTTATTGTTAGGTGGAATTTCTTCTATGATGGATACATACCCATTCCTTCCTAAATTAGGTGGAGCTGATATGATGTTTACAACATTTTATAGTTGGGCAATTTGGATTGTAATGCTTATTGCATGTTTGACAGGATGGGGACGAGCTTTTGAAGGCGAGAATGGAGAATATATCCCTGCAAAAGAAATGAAAAAGAATAAGTAATAGACATACTAAATAAGAAGCAAGTAAATAAGGAGGTTTTTACTATGCATGAATTGTCACAGATGATTAAAGACGATATGAAGCCAGCATTAGGCGTAACGGAACCGGGCGCAATTGCATTTGCAGTAGCAAAGGCAAGAAGTTTCACGAAGGGTGATATTAAGAAAGTTAATGTTGCAATGAATAGTGGAATGTACAAAAATGCATTTACTTGTGGAATCCCAAACAGTAATGAAGTAGGTAATGTATTTGCAGCTGCATTAGGTGTAGTAGCAGGAAATGCAGACAAGGGATTGGAGTCTCTTGCAGATGTTACACCTGAAGATAATGTAAAAGCGCAGGAAATGATTGATCAGGGCAAGATTACAGTTGAACTGAGTGGCATTACAAGTCGTATTTTTATTGAAGCTACAGTGGAGACAGAAGAAGATAAGGCAATCGTAACAATTCGTGACTCTCATACTAATATCACAAAAATTATAGTGAACGATAAAGTCGAACTGGAAACAGAGGATGAGAAAAAGACAGAAGAAGATGGCGGTGAAGAAGAATCTCATTCTATTCATAAATATACTTTACAACAATTATACGATTATGTAACAACAGTAGATATTGAAGAAATTCGTTTTATTAACGAAGCATACAAAGTAAACCTGGAATTGTTCCATGAAGGTTTGGAAAATCCAAGAACAACATTTGCAAGACAGTTGTTAGCTATTAATAATGGAAAAGAAGTTTCTGACGATGAGCAGAAAACAGCATCTTTGATGTGTAATGCAGCAATTGAGGCACGAGTTATTGGTTTGGATAAACCTGCTATGAGTATTACAGGTTCTGGAGCACATGGAATTATCGCTACAATGCCATTATATGCAGCGTATAAAGTAAATGGATACACAGAAGAACAGTTGCTTCGTGCAACAGCCTTGAGTTATCTTGTATGTATGTACATAAAAGAGTATTCAGGACGATTATCAGCATTCTGTGGCTGTGCTATCGCTGCAGGTTCTGGTATGGCATGTGCACTGGTTTATTTACGCGGTGGAACAGTCGAAATGATGGCTCATACATTGAATAACATGGCAAGTAGTATTACAGGTATGATTTGTGATGGCGGAAACCAGGGATGTACAATGAAGGGAGTTGCAGCGGTAGATGCAGCGTATAAATCAGTTGAATTTGCAATGAATGGTATTTATATTTCAGAAGTGCATGGAATTAATGGAAATACACCGGAAGAGACTATGCGAAATATGGGACTGATTGCTTCACCTGGAATGGTTGGCACAGAGAAAACAATTGTTGAGATTTTTGAAGACAAGCTGAAAAAGTAATATTTTTTAATTTTTAATCCCAAAAAGAGGCGGATATCAATGGAACAACCCAGAGATATTCGCCTCTTTGGAAATATTATAACATTACATTATTTTTTACAATAATATTTCCAATTTCACCAGCATGACCACGTCCTCCAGATACTAATTTTCCATCAACAATAAACGCACCACCTACACCTGTTGAAATCGTTACATAATAGCAAGTTGGATAACCTTTTCCAGCTCCTAGCTAGGCTTCAGCTAAACCAGCAACATTTGCATCATTATCAATAAATACCGGAAGATTAAAATGCTCAGTTAATTTATCACAAATTGGATATTCTTTAAAACCAGGTAAATTAGTAGCCATGAT
>ERZ779869.3276-NODE-3276-length-12675-cov-6.516640_pt1 | contig 12675 bp, 14 predicted proteins | sample MGYA00511557_ERZ779869 | MGnify/ENA primary metagenome ERZ779869 (study PRJEB29588, sample SAMEA2154620) | human gut metagenome | biome: human gut; feature: human-associated habitat; material: faeces | place: Denmark | collected 2008/2010 ...
CGGGCTTCCGCTCCGGCATCACCCGACCCCAATTCTTATCCGCTGACCCTTATCCGCGATTACCATAACCAGTTCCTTAAGCGCCGCACCTTTACCGACAAACTGCCGATAGAGGAAAACCGTGCCGAACTGCTGGCATATTTATGCACCCACGCCCCGGAAACCTGTCAAAACATTGCTGCCGACTTTCCTAACACTGTTTTTCCGGCGGCGGCTTCTCCCGCGTTCCCCATTTCCGGTTCTTCCGCCCCCGCATCCGATACAGCCGCCGCCGCAGTTTCCCGCTCTCCCGCCGCCCATACCGGCAGTGCGCCAAACAGATAATGCACTCTGCGGTTCCCTTTTTGCCGTATCTTATACAGCGGCAAAACCGAAAACAGTTTTACCCGCACCTTGTTCCTCCCGCGTATCACTTTCAGCAGCGGCACCCCGAAAAGCCGAAACTCGTCGGCGCGCCCGCCGTCCGCCGCCTCGTCAAACTGCAGCTGCCATTTCAGCCGCCGGCAGTCGACAAAAGTTACCCGCTCCTCCGGCATAATCAGGCGCAAAAACCAGCTTGGATTGGAAACGCGTGTTCCGATAAAGCGCAAACTCCCGCGGCAAAGTTCGACATTGGCGAGAATTTTGAGAATTCCCCGGCGCCGGGCTTCGGCATCCTGCGCCATAAATGCCTCATAGTCAAACCCCCGTTCCTCCTCGCCGCACAGGGTATAAACGCGAAATTCGGGCAATGCCGCCGCCAGTTCTTCAACCAGGCGGAAATCATCGGCAAACGCAAATACCGTCCGCACGCCGGCTAAACCCTCCCCGCTACACATTTCCCGGATTTTCCGTGCATACGGCGCCGCGCCGAGCAGCCCCTGCCGCCGCCATGCTGCCTCCTTGCGGATATCTCCCGCCCGCATCTGCACCGCAATATACTTTTCCGGCAATTCTCCGCTCCCGGCCAGACCGCTTCCCGTTCCGGCACCATTTTCCGCCTCAAAAGCGCCGCTGCCGTGGAAAAGAACCATCCGCAGCCGCGTTGCTGCCAGATGCCTGACCGCCGTTTCCGTTGCCGCATTCAGCCGGTAAAACGCCCGCGCCAGTCCCGCCGCCGCCGCAAACGAACCGCCCGCAATGCCGAGCTCCGGAAAATCAAACACCTTCTCCGCAAACGCCCGGTTTTCAAAAAAGCGCTTAAATATGTCCTGTGTCAGAAAATCAATCTTTTCCTTTTTCTTCCCCGCCATAACCTTTTTCTTGTCATATCCTTTGATATCCGAAACAAAGCGCCTGTTGTTCCGCACCAAAAACTCGCTGCATTTCTCCCCGGTAAAAGGCTCAAAAAAATCGTTCCACCCTTCGTCGCCAAGGTTGGAACGCTGCGAACAAAGCTCAAACCGCACTTTGTTGTCAAGCGCCCAGACCATGGCAAAAAACATATTGTTGATTTCCGAAAACAACCCCGCGCTGTCCCCCAGACGGTAAACCAGTTTTTTCTTGAAAGAGGCATTGAGCTTCCTCCACTTTTCCGCTGCGAAGCTGCCGGTTCCTCTCTCCGCCATGCTGCCGCCGCCAGCTCTGCCCGCACTAACGCCTGCCGTACCAGTACCTGCCAAATTGTCGCCGCCATCTCTCCCGGCGTAACTGCCGCCCGCCACTTTTCCCATGCTGCCGCGGCATTCCCCGCCCATACAGACAGCGGCATCGGCCCAAACCGTATTCGGCACTTTCAGTTTCTCCCGTTCGCCCCATTCCCGGCGCAGCAAAGCAGCATCAGCTCGTTGTTTTTCCGCATATTTCCCCCCGGAAGACAGCCCGCCCTCATAAAAACGGCAGACCGGATAGCTGAAATGGTACGGCACTACGCCGCTCCCGGCAATCGCCCGCAGATTAAAATCATAATCGGCGACAATCCTGTACCTCTCGTCATACATTCCCAGTTCCGCAAACAGCCGCCGGTCATAAAAAATGCTCTGATGGCAGATGTTCTGCGTCGTTACCGGAGCATCATACTCGCGAAAGCGGCAATGTCCGTCCTCGCCGACCAGACAGGCATCCCCAAACAGAAAACGGCAATCCGGATGAGCACGCAGCACTGCGGCCGCCCGTTCCAAAACCCGAGGATTAAAAAATTCGTCCCCCGCATTCATAAAAATCACAAAGTCGCCGCGGCAAAGCCTGAGCCCTTTGTTCATCGCGTCATAAACCCCGCGGTCGGGTTCCGATACATAGCGCGCAATCCTTTTTTCCCGGCGCAGAAACGCCGCCGTACCGTCGCTGGAACCGCCGTCAACCACGATGCTTTCGTATCCGCCGCAATCACCGGTCAAACTGTTTCCGAACGCAAATTTTCCATTCCCGATGCAATCGCCTGCAAATTTGCCGCCGTCATCTCCCCCGCCGCAATCGCCTGCCAAATCGGCTCCGGTTGAACCGTATGTTTGTGCCCACAGGCTGCGCAATGTGCGTTTCAGTTCATCTTTTACGTTATAACAAATCGTTACAACCGAAAATTTAACATTCTTTTCCATATTTTGCTCCATTCGCCGTTTTTCTCCGCTTCATCGCCGTCGTCCCACGCGCCGGCCTGTTCCGCATCCCAGATATCCCAGCAGCACTGCTTGTCCGGCGGTACCGAACGCCCGTAGCGCTCCGCCAGAAACGCCGCCCAGCCTGCCGTTCCGCTGCCGTATCCCGCAGACTGCCCCCTGCGCCGCGCCAGAATTTCCCGCTGTCCGCGCCGGATAAGCGCTTTCAGTTCCGTTTCCACCGCCCGCACCTCGTCCATCACTTGGCCGCGGCGCCGTTCCGCCTCGCGTATCTCCGCCTTAATCCGTTCGTCGGCCGCGTGCATTTCCCGCCGCCGCCGATGCGACGTATTTTCGGGAAAATTCCGATACAGCAGCAAAACTTCCTGCAAATTGTAAAATCCCGTCCTGCCGCGCAGGCGCATAAACAGCGCATAATCTTCCGCCGGCGTATACGCCTCCTCATATCGTACCCCGAGGCGCTCCAATTCCTGCCTTCGCAGCATACACGCCGGATGAATGACGGCGCACCCTTCCGCCAGCGCCGCGCCGATTTCCGCATTATGCTCCGGCCGCCGCCGGATGCGCCCCCGTTTCCGGCACAAAAGCTGATACCACCCCGAAACGACGCCGCATTCCCGGTGCGCGTCCAGATAGGCTGCTTCTTTTCCCAGCCGCTGCGGCAGCGAAACATCGTCATGGTCAGCCACCGCCAGATAATCACCCGTCGCCATTTCCATCAACCGGTTCCGGCTTCCGGCAATGCCCAGATTTCTCTCATTGCGAAAATATTTTATCCGCGCGTCATCATACGATGCTATAACCGCCTCCGCCGCCCGGTCTTCGGGACAGTCGTCCAAAATCAAGAATTCAAAATTCTCCGCCGTTTGGTTCAATATGCTCTCGACCGCCTCCCTCAAAAACGGTTCCGGCGTCTTATAAACCGGCATCAAAACGGAAATTTTCGGCATCTGCGGCTCTCCTCCTAAAAAATGAACAAAACACATTTCCAACCGTCCCGGCACAAAACAGCATTTCTCCCCCGAAACAATACAGCATCACGCCTGCACAGCACCACACGCGCCCCGGTGCGACACACGTCCCAGTACAGCACATACCCAGGTGCGGCACATATCCCGGTATGACATATATCCCTGTGCAGCAAGCCTCCCGGTGCGACACACATCCCGATACGCTATGCACCCAGATATACGTCCCGGCAATTCAGCCGCCGCCCGCCGCCGTTTCCCCGGCCGGAATATAAACTTAAGCCTATATATAATAAACCCCGCCGCCTGATTTAACCTGACCGAAAGTATATATTCGCCCCGTTCTGTCTCCGCCTGTGCACCGCCGCTTTCTGCCGGTTGACATCCCTGCCGTGCCGCTTTAAACTTATTTCGTAAACTATCAACCGCATACGTTAACCAGCCGGAGACCAACAATGCCAGCCCGCTCCCTCAATACATCCCTTCCCTGCTCGGCAAAACCCCGCCTCACAGCCTTCAGCGGGCTCAAAGCTCTTGCCGTCATCGGCATTATCGCCTGCCACATGGGAGCGCTGCCCGGCTGGGATTTATGCGCACGCATGGTCGAAGTGTTGTTTTTGGTTTCCGGATTCTGTATGGCTTATAACCATTTTTGCCCAAGCGATACCCCGGCAGCCCGCCCTTCCGGCTGGCAGATTGTCAAAGCCAAACTGCCCCGCCTCTACCCCGTCCACTTTACTACATTCCTGTTGCAGCTGTTTTTTGTGCCGGCCTGGTCCTCCCAAACCATCGGGTTCATCTTGTCCTTCGGGCTGCTAAACCTGACATTGCAGCACGCCTGGTTCCAAAGCACGCAGTTTATGTTCAACAATGTATCGTGGTTTTTAAGCGCTCTGCTGTTCTGCTATTTCATCACCCCCGCCCTTTCCCGCGCCGCCGCGCGCGCCAAAGCCGCCCGCCGCCTGTTTCTGTTTTTTGCCCTGCTCGTTGCCATACGCCTGTATATTGAATATATGCGCAGCTCTTATCCTTCGTATATCCGGCTGGATTTGCACGCCAACCCGCTGGTACAGGCTTTGAACTACAGCCTCGGTTTTATTGCCGGCGTCTTTTTCCTCTCCCCTTCGCCGCTAAACGCTGTTTTGCGGCAGCGCCTGTCCTTTGCTGCCGCGACCCTTCTGGAAACATTGTTTGCCGGCCTGTATCTTGCCGCCTGTTATTCCTTGGGCGGCACGGCATACCGCCTGTTTTTCGTCTTGCTGGCATTGCCTGTGATATATGTGCTCGCTTTCGGCCGCGGCGCACTCTCCCGGATAATCTCCGCCAAACCGCTGCTGTGGCTCGAAACCGTAAATCTGGAAATATTTATGTTCCATTCGTTTATCCTTTACCATTTTCCCGTCAATGCGGATAACCCGTGGTACTACGCCGAATTTGCCGCCATAACCCTTGCCGCCGCTGCCGGTTTCCACCTGCTGTTTCGCCGCCGCACCAAATAACCTCCCCGCCGCACCAAATAACCTCTCCGCCGCGCATATTAAGCCGAACATCATAAAGCTGCGCATAATTAATAAAGCCGCCCGCAATAAAAAGGCGGAAAAAATCCCCCGCCCGTAAAAATTCCTCTTGACTACAAAAAACATTTGCCCTAAAAAGAATGCCGACGGGTCCTTAGCTCAGTTGGTTAGAGCCGGCCGCTCATAACGGTCTGGTCGTAGGTTCGAGTCCTACAGGACCCACCATTAAAACAAAAATGCGCCCTAGCGGCGTTTTTTTTGTTTTAAATAATGATTTTGGACTCAAACCGAAAAGCAGGTTCGACTGCCAGCGCAAGGCAGACGGAAGTATGCCGGTTGCCGACGGCAATGCGCGCCTGTGCGGCCAAACGAAGTGAAGGTCAGTCCTACACTACAGGCCTCATCAGTTTTTGCAATATTTGCAAAAGTAACGGATTTCTTTGTGAACTATCTTTCGTCTGGTAAGGCCTGCTCTTTCAAACATCCCAGCTCATCGTCCCATTTCCAACAGTCGCTTCGGCAGATTTTTTGAACGGGGTCGTAAATCTTCCCCGTTTCAAGGCAATCTACCCTACGGCGTTCAGTCACAATCTCATTAAGGTTATCATGCATATACCCATAAACAACAATGCAAATAACAAATGCACAATATGCTATAACTCGTATTTTAGAAAAAAAAGTCAAAACAAGGAAAAATAAACATGCTGTCATCACAGAATAGTATATATTCAAAATATCCCCTTCTGCATTATTGATGGCAGCATACTCAAAAGCAAAACCAAGCAACATTAGAAAAATAAAAAATAATTTCAGTAATATATTAAACACTGCATCTTCTTTTACCTGTGTTGCTTTTTCTGCCATCTTTTCCTCTTTCTACTTATATTTTGTGTGATGTGTCGGGCAAGTCTCCCGTAAAGTCTTTCCTGCTTTTGCCCCTGCCCGTCCACGCGCATTGGCTCGCAAATCACGGACTGTATCCGATACAGGAAATTTATTAACTTCAATATCCCATATCTCTTTAACAACGCCTAATTTATCAGCAACAAAACTGCCATAAGAACCTCGTGTTGCCGCCTCATAATTTGCTTTACAGTGGAAAAATGGATCACTTTCCTTTAGCTTCATTTCTTTCATTAATGTATGACTACGTTTCAAGTCTTTAACAGGAGCGGCAAGTCCGGCTCCTGTTTTCCCAAGTACAGGCTTGTAGTTTTTCAAATAATTATCAAGTTATTTTGCTGTTTTATCACCATATTTTGGCATATCTCTTCTCCTTATAAAATCAAACAAATCTATCATATTTAATATATGATAAATACTATATAGAAATAAATTTCACATTTCGCAACTGTAAGAGGAACGAAGAAATACAAAAGCTGCCATTTTTAACTTAATAGCCCTAAGGACAAGATGTCAAATCGTGTTCAAAAAGCTTGTAATTGGCTGATTTCTGTATTTTAATATTTCTCAGATTAAATATGTTATAGGTAATGAGAAATGGCGATAAGATTTTGTATTTTTGATGTCGGGCAGGTTTGCTACCCTTATAGTTTGCATCCTCTTAATTGTCTTATGCGGAAAATGTCTCTCCAAAAAGATGATTTTGATGCCAAAGCGGGAGTAAAATCATTTAATTATAATCCTTTTATGAAAGGTAACGTTGATTTTTCACAGTTTTGCAAAGAGTTATGTGCTCATTGCGGGGTTGGCTATTCGACGGGTATTGAGGCTTTGATTGATGAGGCAATGCACAAAGGAGTTGGAGAATTTTATGCCGAAACATTGGCAGTTATGGCAGAACTTCAATTAAAAGGGATTGAGGTTTGTCTGTTGTCTAATGCGCTGCCAAATTTATTTGATACAGCAAAGGGATTGGCAGCGGATGATAAAATTTTTGTGTCGTATGAGTTGGGGCTGCTAAAACCTGATGCAGAAATTTATAAACAGGTTCTAAGGTTATTGAAAGCTAAACCGGAAGAGGTTGTTTTTATTGATGATAAATTGAAAAACGTTGAGGCGGCAAAATCAATCGGTATAAATGGAATTGTTTTTAACAAAGATACGATTGCTGAAGATGTGCGGCGATTCGTGAATTGCTAGCCAAACCCTGCCATTTTCTCCCGGTTTGCGGAAGTTTTTTAACGGTGCGGGAAAGGTGTATGGAGGCATTTTAATCAAGCGCTCAGTCGTGCTTTTTAAAAAATGAGATATATGTTGCCCAGATAAATGCAATAACAAGCGCAGCATAATATGCATATTCCAGACAAGAAAAGTAAGCAAGGGCGATATCGCCAATCGGCGGTTCGTTATTGTATTGTCTTTGTGCGGAGATATAGCCGAAAATAAAACCGGCGACTGTTCCAAATAAAAATATAAGGTAGTCTACTGCGCCTAAAGCTTCAATGTAATGAGTAATTTTGCTAAATTTATTTTGCATAGGAGCGAATAAGGAAAAGTTTTTTTCAATAAGATGATGACGAAAAAGATGATAAACAGAACAGACCAGATTTGATTTATTAATTGAGGAAGAGGAATATAGGAGATGATATGGTTAACACCGCCTAAAATTAAAAGGTTTGCAAGGGTTTTGTTCATATCTGTTCTCCTGTATTCTGACTGGTTCTGCTTTTTGCGTTTACAGGTTTCATCGTATGTTTGTTTGGCGATAAAACCATATTTTCCCGCGTTAAACCCCGTATTCCACGCTTTTACCGGCTTTATTTGTCCTGCAGCATAATCCAGGGCAGCATTGCCCGTTTTTAGCGGATTTTCAACGTTTGATTTTTTTTTTATACACATTAACAGCTTTTTTGGCAATCCCCCAAAAAGAACAATCCCCAACGCATTGTATTTGCGCAGTCGCATTGTATTTGCGCAGTTTGTATAAGATGTTCGCCTGACCGGTATGTATTGTCCGCCATAGTTGGCAGCTCTTATCACGAAAGCTGTTTCTCTTTTTAAAAATCAAGCGCTTACCCCAGTTTGTATGTTGTAAATTTCAAAATCGTATTTTGGGAGAAACTTCCGAACCATTTTACTTATATTTCTTTATTTTCAAACGCTTAATATAGATTAAATCCGGCAGGCCTTGAGAAAAAAATATTGACTTTTTTCCGTTGTATGGTACTCCTTGACTACTTAAATTTATTTTGTATTAATTATTAATTTTTGTATATTTATGAAAAAAGGTAAAAAATCTGAACACTCAGCTGAACAGAAACAGGCGGAGCGCATTTACAGACGTATTATTAAAGGACTTGTCATCGCAGGTATTGCCTTGTTCTTTATACACTGGGGATATTCTCTTGGTGTGGTTTGCTTTATCCTTTGGTCTGCTTATTTCTATGAGCAAGGACGTATGGAATGGGTATGTGATGAATACGAACAGAATGGTTATCCAACGCAAGGACTATACCGAATGTATAGAAGTTGGAGAATTTTTGCTGTTTTATTAGCAGCAGCTTTGATTATAATTTATCTTAGCTTTAGTTCATAAATTTCTGACCAACCCCCGCCAAATGAAAAAGCCTCCGTTTTTTTGGAGGCTTTTTCTCGTTAAGGAAAATATTACTCGGTATCACCTTCCAACATTTTTTCAGTTATGCAGCCTTGTTCTTGGCTCCACTTAATGCAATCTTTGCGGCAGATTTTCTGCTCATTGTCCCACACTCCTTGTTGGCTGCTCAGACAATACCCTTCTTCATCAAACACCAAATAAAGAAAATAGCCGCAAACAAAAACACCGAAAAGTGCAAAAATATTCCAAACAAAGCGCACTATCCGCCAAATCCACTTTTTTAATTCAGTACTTTCCATTGATTCCCTTCACTCTAAAAGAATGACACCCATCTTTTGAACTGGTATATACACCACTTTTTGCTCGTTGTCTACCAATTTCATTTACCTTTCTGTCATGAATTTTATCTTTTGAAGCCGCAAGAGGAGATAAACCTTTCCAAACTTGGTTATAGTAGTAATCAAACTCTTCTTTCACATTGCCTGATTTTTCGGCAATTTTTTCACCAATTCTTCCTCTGGAAGCTGCCTCATAATTGGCTTTGCAATGAAAATAATCATCAGCATTTATTGTATTATCCCGCTTCATATCCCAATAATTTCTATTCATATCTCTAACTGCTTGCGCTGCTTGTTTCAGTTTTTCCTTTGTAGATTTTGAATCCCTCTGTCTTCTCCTTATAAAATCAAACACCTATCATATTTAATATATGATAAATACTATATGGGAATAAATTTCACATTTCGCAACTGTAAATTAAAAAAAATTTCCCCTATATAAACCACAGCGGACGCCGACAAAAATAATACCGAACATCTCATTGAATTTTATATATTTATTTTTTTAACTTCCATCAAATGGCGTTACCTCCCCCGCCAAATGAAAAAGCCTCCGTTTTTTGGAGGCTTTTTCGTGTTTTCACATATCTTTCGTCAGGTAAGGCCTACTCTTTCAAACACCCCAGTTCATCGTCCCATTTCCAACAGTCATCACGGCAGATTTTTTGAACGGGGTCGTACACCTTTCCACTGTCCATACAGGCATCAATACCGTGCTGCTCTTTAATTTCCGGAACATATTTCCCCATCAGAATAAAAATGACCAGCGCCGTACCCAAAACAATATATGCAATTTTGCGATATTTCTGACAGTATGACAAGCCAAATGCTCCAAGAGCGACGATAACCACCGCTCCATACAAATAAAACCACAAAGGTGCCATCCCAAAGGTTATTGCCCAGCTAATACCCAACACCGCCATCATGCAAAAAAAGATTATCGCCTTTAGGATGTGTTTTATCACCAACAATAATTTTTTTTTCATATTTTCTCCTTATTTATATTTCGTATGGTGTGTCGGACAGGTTTTTTCTAATGTTTTACCTTGCAACGCTCCTCTCTGTCCTCTTAAATTTGCCCGGTAATCCCGTACACTGTCAGCGATGGGATATTTGTTGATAAATATATCTTTCATTTCTTTTCCTGCATCAATAATATTTGCGACACCTGCACCATATACGCCGCTGCGCTTTGTTGCTTCATAATTTGCTTTACAGTGGAAAAACGGATCACTTTCCTTTAGTTTCATTTCTTTCATTGTATTATAGTTACGAAACATATCTTTAACAGGAGCGGCAAGACCGGTTCTTGTTTTCCCAAGTACAGGTTTGTAGTTTTTCAAATAATTATCAAGTTCTTTTGCTGTTTTATCACCATATTTTGGCATATCTCTTCTCCTTATAAAATTAAGCTTGTCTATCATATTTAATATATGATAAATACTATATGGGAATAAATTTCACATTTCGCAACTGTAAATTAAAAAAAATTTCCCCTATATAAACCACAGCGGACGCCGACAAAAACAAAATAGCCGCTCGTTCTACTTTGTAACCTTGTGAAACACAGCTTTTCTCCCATAAAAAATATCACATTTTACAGCAGATTTTTTATTTTAATTGATTGCAAAATTAAAATAAAAATATATACTTCATTATATATTCGCATCCCCAAAAGCTGCCCGCGCCAATCGCCCGCTTCGGCTTTCGGGAATTTGTTTTGAATTTGTTTCGCTTCGGCTGAAAGGACTGTCATGAAAAAATTTTTGCTTATCCTGCTTACAATCATCATTCTGCTTGCCGGAGGAATTTGCGGCTTGTATCTCAACCTTGAATCGATTGTCAAAGCCTCCGTTGCCAAATACGGCTCGCAGCTGACCGGTACCGAAGTCGCGCTCGATGGCTTCCGCCTGTCCCTGCGCAAAGGAGAAGCCGAATTGAAAGGCCTTCGCATCGCCAACCCCGAAGGATACCAGACGCCGCAGATACTGAGCCTCGGTTCCGTTTATGTCAGGCTGGATATGCGCTCGCTCTTAAAACCGGTCATTGTTGTCGAAGAAATCCGCATCGCCAACCCCGAAATTGCGTATGAACTGAAAAGCGTCGCCCATAACAACGTGTCCGACCTGCTGGCGGCAGTCAACAAAAACGCCGCAGCAGCAGCCAAACCCGCCGCTGACCAAACCGATGCCACACGGGCCGGCACCGCAAAGCCCGCCGTTTCCTCAGGCGGCTCCGCGAAATCAGCCACTTCCTCAGGCGGCAAAAAAGTCATCATCAACGCGCTTAACATAACCGGTGGCAAAGTCAGCCTCGGCGCCACGTTTGGCGGCAAAGGCGCCGCCGCTTCCGTTCCCCTGCCCGCCGTCACCCTGAAAGATATCGGCCGTGAAAAAGGCAGTCAAGGCAAAGGCATTATTGAAACCGCCTCTCTTATTCTGAAAAAAATCCTTGATACCGCTTACGATACTGCTGTCCGTCAGGGGCTGAACAGCCTGAAAGATATTGCCGGCGAAAGCGCCGACACTTTGAAAGGAACTGCCGAAAACCTGAAAAACAGCGCCAAAGGACTGCTGGGCGGCCTCTTGTAATTCCCTGTGCGCCAACACCGCAATCGCCTCTGCCGCCAATGCTCTCTGCCGCTAACGCCGCAATCGCCTCTGCCGCCCAAGCTCTCGGCCGTCCAGGCTCTCTGCCGCTAACACCGCAGACGCCTTTTGCAACCAATGCCCCATCTGCCGCCAACGCCGCATGCCAACAGCCCAAAGTCGTTCTCCTGTCGGCTCTAACTTATCAACGTCTCGCTTTCTGCCGTACGCCGGCCGCCTGTCCCTTTTGAGGATTAATCTCTTTCGTCGATAACAGCCCAAATACCGGGAACTGCCTCGCGCTCATACGGCCTGGTATCAAAAACCTGCACCTGGCAATCGCGTGAAACTGCCGTAAACGCGCGCCCGTCTTTTTTCAGCCGATAGCGTTTCACCCCGCGGCTACAATCCTTGCATGCATTCGGACGGATGCAGACCGCCGACGTAAACAACGGCGGATATGCAAACACCGCCTGAACCGTCGGCACCAGAGCCTTCGCCGCCGTCTCCGCCATATTTTCCGCCGGGCTTTCCAACGCCAGCGTTGCCCACGCCGCGCCGATATCACGCAAGGCCGCGGTCGCATAATGGTTCATGACATAGATAAAGCTTCCCGCCCCGATTTGCACGCCTTCGTACTGCCGGAGCATCTCGAAAGCATAATAATTCTCGGCAACAAACTTCCTCGCCCCTGCATCATACAAACTCTGCACAACCGCGACCAATCTCACCGTATTGCGGCATATCTGCGGCAATACAAACCATGTTTCTGCCATATCGCACGCCTGCCAGTCCGTTTCAGCCGTTTCCAGCCCGATACGGAACAACCGCAATTTTTTAACCAGCCGTTCCGTCGCACACGTCGCCAAACAATTTCCCCCGGCATCCGGCTCTATATTTTCACATTCATTCACCGCCTCTGCTCCGCCGGTTTTCACGGCCTGCCGTGATTCCGCCATCTGCACAGCCGCCTCTTCCTCCGCCATTTTCGCCGCTTCCGCCGCTTTATCCAACAGGCCGCGCCGCAATTCATTCAATACCGAAACCGGAACAAACCGCGCTTCGGGATTGGCAATATCCAATGCTGCCACGGTAAAAGCTGTACCTCCGGTTTTGGCAAACGCTTCCCGCACGGCAGCCTCCACTTTTGCCGCATCTTTTGCCGGCGGGAAATCCCCTCGCATAACGGCTGCCACTCCCGCAAACCCTT
>ERZ779869.3283-NODE-3283-length-12659-cov-2.481672_pt1 | contig 12659 bp, 26 predicted proteins | sample MGYA00511557_ERZ779869 | MGnify/ENA primary metagenome ERZ779869 (study PRJEB29588, sample SAMEA2154620) | human gut metagenome | biome: human gut; feature: human-associated habitat; material: faeces | place: Denmark | collected 2008/2010 ...
GAATGGTTCGTGGCTGCCATGTGCTTCGGCCGGATGGTGAAAGAGTGCCCTCGCTCTCCAAGGTCAGCTTGATTTTGTAAGGAGTCATCCCGTCCAAGAACAGGCGGTAAATGCGGCGCACTGTCTCCGCTTCCTCCGGCACAATTTCCGGTTCGCCGTTTTCCCCTTTGCGATAGCCGAGAAACTGCTTGTAGGGCATGGACACCTTGCCGTCTGCAAAGCGTTTTCTCATGCCCCAGGTCACGTTTTCGGAAATATTCCGGCTTTCCTCCTGGGCCAGCGAGGACATGATCGTGAGCAGCAGCTCGCCGCCAAGGATTCCGAAATCGCGCTGTTGAAGGCAAACGCCTACAACGACCAGAAATCCATTGAGCTGTACGCTTACATTGACGGACAGCTCAAGGACATTCGCAAGCCCCTGTGCGATCAGGCCGTACACAACCAGCGCACTGAGGACAGCTTCGTCCTTGCCCGTCAGGACATTGCATCGGTCAAGTCCGAGCTGCACCGCGAGATCGAGACGGAGGCCGAGCGGCGCTGCTGCGGCGACAACTCGATTGTCACCTACGCCAATGCGACCTTTTATCCCAAGCAGGTCGCCGACGTCACCACCGGCACCGCAACCACGGCGCAGACGCTCTACAATCCGCTCCCGAAGTGCGGCTGCTGCAACAAGTAAACGCAAGGGGCGGCAATAGCCGCCCCGCCTTAAAATGGAGGTAACCTTATGGTGACGATAGATCAGGCCATGCGCGGCGTGGCGCAGTATGCCGACAATGAGATCATCCCGCACCTGCCGACCGGCAAGGGCATTGGAGCCGGGATCGCGCTGGCGCTCATCATGGACGGCGGCAAGAGCCGCATCCTCGCGCTGAAGGATCACCCAGCGGTGCAGATGATGGGCATTATGGACGATGAGGGCAACATCGACCTTGACCGGCTCTACAACGCCGCGAGAACGCAGGTGGAAGGAAAGAAGATCCCACTGACCATTCCGGTCATTGGGGAGCTGCGGTTCGATGTGAACGACGTCGACCGGCTTTACAAATACATTCAGGAGGCGTGATATGGGAAAAGAACATTACATTGAGCAGCTGAAAGAGCAACTGCATGAGATCATGGAGCGCCCGGTGACGCTTGGGCGCGCGGAGGAAGTCATGGTGTACGCGGACGCCATTTGTGCGCTGCATAAGCTGGACGACGATCATTTTCGTGAGGCCGCGAAAATGATAGAGTTTACCGAGGACGACGCCAAAGCGTGGACGGCCAGGATGGAAAACGAAGACGGCACGACCGGCCCGCACTGGTCGATGGGCCAGACGGACGCCGTGGCCAACATCACAGGTGTTCATGCGAAGTCCTGCGTCTGGTGGGCGGCAATGAACATGATGTACTCGGACTATTACGGTGTGGCTGCCAAGTACGGCCTAGACCGGCTAGAATTCTATGCCGACCTTGCAAAAGCCTTCCTCATGGATAAGGACGCCGGAGGCCCGGAGGCGAAGATGGCCGGGTATTATCATGGGATTGTGCTGAGAGCTTAATTCGTTAGCATTTTCCATTAGCATTTTGTTGTCAAAATCGCTAATGAACTTGCTCTAATCTATTACTGGCTGTCAAAGAAATTGACAGTATAAAACAAAGAAAATCGTTGATAATAAAAGAAAAACCAGCAATCTCAATCGATTGCTGGTTTCCTTTTAGGTGGCAGGGGATGAGGGATTCGAACACTGATATAAAGCAATAAAACAGTTGAAAAATCAAGCGGTATTTTCTGCGTTAGCATTTTCGTTAGCGTTTTTATAAAAATTGGTCATCGCATTTGCCGCCTTGATTCGGTCGATTTTTGCAATGTGTGTGTAAATTCCCCGCACAGTCTGGATGTCAGACCACCCGCCGAACTCCATCGTCTGCAAATCGGAGAATCCAAGATGATAAGCAAGAGACGCAAAGCTATGGCGAAGTCCATGCGCGCCGACGTTCGGAATCCCGAGAATATTGCAGACGTCTTCCATTGTTCGATATAAGCCACAAGGGGAACCTTCCCACACTGGGCCGGATTTCTTTCCGACCCTTTTTACGGCTGCTTCAAGCTGCGGAATCATGATCGGAATGACACGCTCACTCTCGACAGTCTTGTTTACATCGCGGGAGACAATTTTATTATCCTTGTCCTGTACGGCGGCTCCGTGGACTGTGATAGTCTTATTCTTCAAGTCAATATCTGAATAGTCAAGCCCCATGATCTCCGAACGGCGGAGCGAATGGAGAGCAAGAAGGGCGGGAATTTCGTATTTGCGTCCTTCCAGCAGCGGAATGACTTTCAGAATTTCTTCCGGCTGCAAGAACGGGCGCTCTTTGGATTTCTTTTTCTGCTTGGGAAGTGTGACGTCCGGTTCTGCTGCACCGGAAGCGCGTAGGCAGGAGCACAGGAAACTCCAAGAGTTCTTTGCAGTCTTATAAGAATATTTCTGGTATGTAGCATCTACAACGGACTGCCAGTTTATATCAGACGGCTTTTTCTCGAGAATGTCGTTGAATCTGTGCCGCTGGATGATGTCATAGCCGCGAATCGTCGAAGGGGACGTATCTCCCGGCAAGGAATCAACATAATCTTCCATGATCTGCTTGATGGTATTCTTTGATTTCGGCGCTATGACGCGCGTCTCCGCCCGGTGTTCGGCTTTTATGAGCTGGGCTTGACGGATACACTCTTTCTTTGTTGAGGCGGACACGGGGACGCTAATGCCGTTCAGACGCATTTGGATGAACCATGTGCCGCTGGGGAGCTTGCGCGGTTCCGGGACTTTCATTTTCTCACCTAGATTCTGATTGGTATTTTCACAATGCTTTGCAGATGGTCGCGCACCCAGCCGATCTTTGGACTGAGCAGATCGACGAGCAGGAGTATCCCGGCCAGAAATACAATGCCGAGCAGCGCGGCGATGATCTTTCGCTTTAACTTCATGGATTGCTGGCAGAATGCGACCGTTTGACGTAGGTGCTTAATTTCCTGCTGTGCGTCGTGAAGCTCCTGCGGGATATCAGATTCCGGTGGAACATCATCCGGATGGATGTCAAAAAAGCGGTCGAGCGAGATATGCAGGAGGCGACAGACAGGGCCTACAGTGTCGATTCCGGGATTTAATATTTCCCCACGCATGAATTGACCAATGTTTTTCAGAGACTTTCCGGAGGCGTTAGCCAAATCTTGATAGGTCATGTTCGGATAGCGGCTTTCCTTCTTGTTTCGACAAATTTCAGACAAATCTTGCTTCAAAAAACGACTTCCTTTCAAAAAAAGCACTTCTATGGGAACAAAAAAGGACCTTGCGGTTATCGACAAATCACCTTTCCGAGGTGTAATCTGTACTTGCAAGCAAGCTCCCACTCGCTTGCGGCAAGCCGAAGCCCCGCCGCCGGGGAGATTCGACGGCGGGGTGATTCACAGTTAAGAAATCCGACCGTAGAAAAAATAGCCGCGATTTTGTATAGGCTGATGATTGATATATTGAAACGAATGTTTTAGAATGACGGTATGCACAACAGAAGCGGAGAGAGGAAGGAACGGAAGATGGATAGAGAAGAATTGATCGATCACATTAAATCTGGACTGGAAGAACTGAGCGCGGCGGAACTCATCGAGGTTTATTCCTGCTGCGTATTACATCATTACCTCGTCTCCCACCAATAGTGCTCACTTGTGCGTATATCCGCGCGAATGATTTCATCTAAGCTACTGTATTTACTCGTGAAATCCATATACGCATAATACCATGTTATATCAAAATGCGGGTTGCAAACCCTGCACGGGCGCATGTGATACTTTTCAACAGTTGCAGCATTTACCGGATGTGCGACGTTTGCATATCGGCATCCGGAAGAATGATAGATATTTTGGTTGGATGAATAAAACGTGTATATGTCATAAATGGTAGAGTGCGGCAAACCATCCTCTCCAACATAACACCCGTTGGGAATTCCGGTAGCACGGCCAATGGCTGTGAAATATTCCACACGGTGCTCTCGCTGAAATTTGCGTGTACGAACGGTTAAATCTGTAATGTAGGTTTTAAGATAATTCGTGCAAATCGGAACAAGCCCGTCGTAGAGGCGTTCCCTGCCACATATCGCATCGTACTGTGCACGAAGTTCTTCACACATTGCAGACCGCGCAAGGCGTAAAGAATCATATTCTTCCTTATTTTGATCGGTCGGAAGAATATTATTTAGATCTCTCATGCACTGATTAAGTGTTGCGAGCCGCTCTTTCTTCCGGCGGAATGGATTTGGAATTTTGGAAATGACAAAGTCTATTCCATCTTGGACAAAAGGAATCTTGGTAAACGGGATAAGAATGATAGCGAGTGACATCATAATCACCCAAACCGGAATCTTCGGTTCGTTTTTTTCTGACGCTGGTGTAGAAGATGCGGCGGACGCATTCGCGCTCTTAGATGAAGAAGTCCCAGATCTGGCTCCTGTTTGATCGTCGAAATTATATGGGCAGTCGGCTTTGCCGTCGCCATCTAAATCAGTGTGCTGATGTGCTCTATATCCGTGATGATAATGATATTCTCCGGTTGCGCTATCATAATGTCCGCCGCGACCGTCTGTGCGACCCGGATGTGCGGAGGCAACGGACAGTAATAAAAGTGCCATGATCATGCAAAGAGAAAATTTCTTTATCATATATCATCCACCCGAAACAACTGTAACATGAGACGTAGAAAGGAACCAGAAATGAAAGAGCAAGAAGCGAGAAAAATAATTGCAAAACTTACATACGAAGAAAAAGTGCGGCTCAACGAGATGCTAAAATCCCTTGAACAAATGCGTCAACCTTTGCAGCCTCTTCCGGCGTCAAGAGCGCGAGACGTCTGATCAATTCTTCATCTAAAGCGGCCTCGGCACTGTGATCAGTGCTGGGGCTTTTTTTTATGCCCTTTTCGTCCGCCTCTCCGGTCAGCTCAGCGACGGTCACGCCGAGCGCGGACGCGACGGCACTTAGCCGCTCATAGTTTGGGACGGCTTTATCCCATCTGCCGATAACACCATTGCCGAAACCAAGCTGCTTCTCTAGTTTGAAGATTGATGTCCCGTTCTTTTTGCAAAGCTCTCTAATTTTATCAACCATAGGGCACCTCAAAAAATAATTAGAGCAAAACCTAAATTTAGACTTGACAATTAGGACAAACTCTAATATACTTAGACTTACAGGGACAACAAAACACCACCCCGTCCTTGACAGGCTTTGAAAAACGCTATTTTGTTACCCAATTCAATATTAGCCCGAAATCTAAAGAATGTCAAGAGCGTGGGCGGGTCCCCCGGAAAAAAACAAAAAATTTCTCATCTATGATGAGAAACAGAGATTTGGCTATTGACAAATCTACGACACATTGAAAGGAGGCTGCCAAAGGTTGGTATATGACAATGTCAAGCGCATGTGCGAAAAGCGAAAAATCAGCATTGCTGTACTGGAAAAAGAGTGCGGCATCGCAAACGGCACGATTGGAAAGTGGAATCTGCGAAAGAGTTCACCTTCTGTGGCGACGGTTCAGAAAATTGCAGATTATTTCGGTGTCACGGTTGGGTATCTGCTGAAATGAAGGAGGAATGAGAAATGCCGAAACTGGCAGTCAAGCGGGACACGGATTACCGTCTGTCCGTGATGATTCACGGAGAGATGGGGGCGCAGAACGTGAAGCCGGAAAAGGCGGCGGAGTACGCCGGGGTTTCACGGCCTACGCTTTACAATCTGCTCAAGCGGCCGACGGCGTACTTTCCGCAAACGCTGCGCCTGATGCGGGCGCTGAGCATCCCAGTCGAGGAAATGCGGGCGGCAATCAGCTACCCGTGGTAAAGGAGGAAGGAATATGATCTCAAAGAGAGAATGGTACGCCGCATTGCAGCGGACGATGAAGCGCGTGGCCCTGATTCTGGGGGGCGTGTTCATGATGGCGGCGTTCTTTTACTGGCTTGTGTGGGGCTTTCGCCTCGACGCGGCTGTGATGGCGACAATGTCTGTCGCGCTGGTGGGGTACGGGATGGCATGATTGGCTGGATCTGTTATCTCCAGGCTCAAGGCGGCGTGGAAAGCGCTGGAGGAAGCCGCAGAGAGGCAGAGAAACTACTGGGATGCGGAGGATGACAAATGTTTGTGAAGCTATGCGAGGGATGCCCACGCGAAGAGATCTGCCAGGAGCGCATTTGTAAGTCCAGCTGGCAGCGGGAATGGCTGTGCAGCTGGGACAACATCCGCCGTTCAGGGGCAAAGAAAAAGGCTGCCCGCGTGGTCAGACGCGAACAGCCAGAGCAAGACAAACCGATCAGCCATCGGGAATATGTCTTTGGTCACATTTTAACAGCTGGATGGAGGGATGTCAAGTGACGCAGTGCGATAAGATTCTGTTTCATCTTCAGACCATCGGCTCCATCACGCCAGTTGAAGCGCTTGACCAGTACGGATGCTTCCGGCTGGCGGCGCGGGTAGCGGATCTCAAGGCGGAGGGCTGGCCCATCACGAGCGAGATCGTGCAGAAGAAAAACCGGTTTGGCGAAGTCGTGAGATTTGCCAAGTACAGATTGGAGGACGGCAATGTTTCCGAGAGAACTTGATTTTGACCGGCAGCAGCAAAGCCCGGTCGGCTATGACATCTTCGGCGATGAAATCTACAAGGGGAATGTGTTCTGGTACGGCGACGAGGGAATGATGTGCGACCCCGGCGCGGACAACTTCGATTCTGGCAACCCGATCATGTCCCTTTTGGTGCAGCAGCTGGGGACGCGGTACATTTTGGAGCAGTTGGGCTATGAAAAAAGGGTTGTCGAATGAGTACGTCTACACTCCGGTTGAAGTGCGGTGCAGCATCTACTTTGAAAAAGACCATATCTGCTGCGCATACTGCCCTGCCTATGAGACATATTCCCGCAAGCAGTGCCGGTTGACCGGAGAATACATTTTGAACGAGTTCGGCAGAGGTTACTACTGCCGTCTGGAATTGGAGGATTTGAATGAAACAGTTTCGGACACTGAGGCCGGATGAGATCGAGTGCCGCGTTGCCCAGTGCAATGAGAAAGGCGCGTCCATCCTGCTTTATAAAACCGCCCGGACGGACGCTGACATTCTGGATGAGACGGTCGGCGCGCAGAACTGGGAGAACGACTTTAAGTTGGTGGATGGCGTTCTGTACGGCGGGATCGGCATTGACTACATTGGAAATGGGAAGCTGATCTGGAAATGGGACGCTGGGACGGAGAGCAACACGGAGGCTGAGAAGGGCCGCGCGTCGGATGCGTTCAAGCGCGCTGGATTCAAACATGGCATTGGCCGGGAGCTTTATTCCGCGCCGTTTATTTGGATCGACGCTGCGAAATGCGAACGGCTGAAGAAGAACGACAAAACCGGTCGCTGGCAGTGCTACGACCAGTTCGACGTGACAGAGATCAGCTATGACGACGCCGAGCGGATCAAGACCTTAACATTGGCGCTCAAGGGCAAGCCGGTCTACACCTTCGGACACGGCGCAGCTCCGCATGAGCCGAAGCAGACGGCGAAACCCTTCAAATGCTCTGTATGCGGAAACGATGTTGTTCCAGTTTCCTTTGACGGGAAGAACTATTCCACCAGGGCGATTGCGGAGCAGACCACAAAGAAGAAGGGACAGTGCATGTGCTGGGACTGCTACATGAAGGCGGTACAGGCATGACGGAACTGACGTTTTCTGCGGCGGACTGGACGATGGACGCTGCCGGGACGTGGCTGCGGCTGAAGGTCGACACGCCGAAGAAGGCACTGGCGTTTCTGGAGAACATGAAGGTCGGCAAGAAATACGTCGCCATCCTGAAGCAGTTCTTCCAGAAGCGAAGCAATGATTCAAACTCCTATGCGTGGTGTTTGATGAATAAGCTGGCGGACAAGCTCAACATGGGCGTCCGTGACCTGTACCGGCATTACATCCCGGACATTCCGAACAACAGTGAAACAGTCTGTGTGCCGAACGGATCAGTGAAGAAGCTGCGCTCCGGATGGGAGCACAATGGCCTCGGGTGGTGCAGCGACGTCACGGCCTCGAAGCTGCCCGGATGCACCAATGTCGTCCTCTACTACGGAAGTTCGACCTTTGACCAGCACCAGATGGGGATCATGCTTGACCTCATCATTGCGGACTGTAAACAGGTTGGGATTGAAACACTGACGCCGGCCGAGCTGGCGCGGATGAATCTGGAATGGGGTGAGAGAGCTGCACAGGCAGACGAGGGCGACTAGCATCAAGGCGGCGGTCAAAAAGGCCGTATGGGAGCGCGACGGCGGGCGCTGCGTCCTGTGCGGGCGACCGGGCAATCCGTGGTGCCATTACATTTCACGGGCGCAGGGCGGCCTTGGAATCGTTGAGAACGTCATTACGCTGTGCGACCCATGCCACCGCAGACTTGACCAGTCAGCCGACCGTGCGGCGCTCAAAGAAGCGCTGGCGAATTATCTGAGAAGCAAATATCCCAGATGGGATGAGACGAAATTGATTTACAGGAAAGGAACTTGAAATGTTAAACACAATTACGATCATGGGACGGCTCACGCGCGACCCGGAACTCAGACGGACAAGCAGCGGCGTTGCGGTTGCTTCCTTCACGCTGGCCTGTGAGCGCGACTTCGCGGCGCAGGGCGAGACGAGAGAGACTGACTTCATCGATATTGTCGCGTGGCGATACACGGCGGAGTTCGTCGAGAAGTACTTCTCAAAAGGCCAGATGGCCATTGTCACAGGTCGGTTGCAGATCCGCAACTGGGAGGACAAGGAGGGCAATAAACGCCGCTCGGCGGAGATCCTCGCCGATCACGTCTACTTTGGCGAGGCCAAGAGAGACAAGACGACGCAGGGTGAACCGCAATACGACCCGCAAGGCGGTTTCAGTGAGATCGAGGACATCGATACCACCTTGCCGTGGTGATGAGGTATGGCAAAGAACAAAGACCCTGCTGTCCTGTTCTACACGTCGGATTTCCTCTCCGGCTGTGCCCTGATGGATATGCGGGAGCGTGGGCAGTATATCACGCTCCTGTGTCTCCAAAGGGAACGTGGGCACATGACGATGCAGGAGATCACACGGGCGGTCAAGAAGCCGTCCGACGAGGTCATGAGCAAGTTCCGGCAGGACGAGGAAGGAAAATACTACAACCACCGTATGGAGCAGGAGATCGAAAAACGGGACGCGCATTGTCAGCGTCAGCGAGAGAACATTGCCAAACGGTGGAATAAAGAAAATGTCCTTTCTGGTATACCGGATGGTAACACTGACGGTAATACCACGGTATTACCTTTAGGAAATGGAAATGGAAATAGAAAAGAAAGTGTTTCTATTTCTGAGAAGGAACGTAAGGACGATAAGTTCGACGTATTTTGGAAAGCATACCCTCGGAAAATTGGAAAAGGGGACGCGAGAAAGGCGTTTGCGAAGGTCAAAGTGCCGATCGAAACGCTCCTGTCGGCCATAGAGCAGCAAACACGCAGCGAGCAATGGACGAGGGAGAATGGGCGCTTTATCCCGAATCCGGTCACTTGGCTGAATCAGGGGCGCTGGGAGGACGAGCTTGCAGCGCCGGAGAGTAAATATCACGCAAAACCGGGCTATGGCGTTCAAAGGCACGGCGACGCGCTGACGGACTTTGAACGCGAGGCCATTGCACGGATGATGGAGGACGACCCATGAGAACGACAAACTGCGGCTATTTGGCCGCGCGGAACGCTGCGCAGATGCAGCGGGAAAGGAACGGAAAATGCTTGAAAAACTGGCACGGGCAATCGCCTGCAAGCACTGTGAAAACCCCTCGAAGCTCTATGAGCTTCAAATCCATGCCGACGAACAGGCCCGCGAAATCCTCCGGCTAAACCATGTGCTGGATGAGGTCAAAAAGGAGCGTGGGATGCTGGTGTCGAGGGCGAAGGACTACAAAGCGCGGTACGAGGAAGCGGCCGCGGACGCGAAGTGCTTCTACGATGAGATCGTCGGGATGAAGCAGCGGAGCTGCGAGAACTGCGGGAACGATTATTGCATGTTCAGGCCGGAAGGCAATGAGCTGCGCTACAACTGCCACCTGTGGGTGCAGAAGGAGGTGGAACATGAAGATCACGCTTGATTTGCCGGACGACGCCGGATTCGCAATACTGTCGGTGATTCATGGGAACAACAAAGTTACCACGCTACATCTTGATGGAACCCAAATTAAACATAGCAAGACTGTGAAAATAAAAGACAATGGCGACACCGAAATACTGCTAAAGGATGCTAATAAGCGGCATCAGCGACGCGGGGTTCTGCCGGAGGCCAAAGATGACGATTGAGTTCACTGTGCCCTATCCCGTCCACAAGAGCGCGTGGACGAAGCGCTACGGCCTGAAGCCTACTGGTCGGGAAAGAACCACCACGTCCGGGCAGCGGACGCCAGAGACCTTGAGGCGCTTGTGCGGCTGTGCCTGAGACAACAGGGCGTTCCGGTTCGGCTGTTCGAAAAGCCAGTGTCCATTTCCTTTTGGCACAACACCCGCATGGACATCGACAACCATGCGGCGATCGAGAAGATGACCGTGGATGCGCTCAAAGGCTGGCTGCTCCGGAACGATGATCGGCGGCATTACAGAGAGAAACATAGCTTTTTCCACGATGAAAATTACATGAGGGTGGTGATTTCGGATGAAGCCACCGTGTGAGAGGAATTGTCCGTCTCGGACAGTGGGATGTCACACAAAGTGTGCGCCGTATCTGGAATACGAGGAAGCAAAACAGGCGAAATATCGGGCGAATGGGGCTGAAAGAGACCGGAACGCTTACACTGCGGACGCGGAAAAGCGGTCGCGGAGTGTAGCGAGATTGAAAAGAATGGGGCTGCTGAAATGAAAGTACTGGTAGCGTGTGAGGAATCGCAGGAGGTATGCAAGGCATTCCGGGCGCGAGGGCACGAAGCGTACTCCTGCGATATTCAGGAGCCGTCCGGCGGGCATCCTGAATGGCACGTCATGGGGGATGCGCTGAAACTGATAGATGGCAAATGCGCGGCATTTCAGACAATGGACGGAAAAATGCACGGGATTACACAATGGGATTTGCTGATTGCGCATCCGCCGTGTACGTATCTTAGCAATGCGGGTGCGCGGCATCTTTGGAAAGGGCATCAATTACAAGCTGACCGCGTAATGCTTGGGATTCAAGCGAGAGATTTTTTCATGCGATTTTGGCTTGCTGATATTCCGAGAATAGCGGTAGAAAATCCGATTCCAAGCCGCGTATTTGCAATGCCGGAATACACACAGACAATTCAGCCGTATCAATTCGGGCATCCGTACACAAAACGTACGTGCTTATGGCTGAAAAACCTTCCGCCGCTTGCGCCTACAAACGTAGTTGCACCGATAGCTACATGGTGTCCGTCAGGCTCATACAGCGGCAAACACGGAGAACAGCATAAAGGAATGTTCACGACAGACAGAGCAAAAAACAGGGCAAAGACATTTGAAGGAATCGCGGCAGCGATGGCGGAACAATGGGGGATGGAAGAATTTCGGGAGGATTTGATATGAATTTGAAACCGGAAGAACTGGTCAAGGCGCTGCGAAGCTGTTCGGATTTGCCAACTGGAAATAGCGGATGTGCCGGATGCATGTTTGCATCTCTGTACGAACCAGCATGCACCGATCTTCTTCTGCGTCACGCCGCCGACCAGATCGAGCGCGACCAGAAGGAGATTGAAGAACTGCGGGCAGCGCTTGAAAAGGCAACAGAGATGGCGGACGCACTGAACAAGAAATGTGATCTGATCACGAAGAAACTGGAACAGTTATCGGGCGCTCATTCCGTCGTGGGTGATTCCGATGACACCAAAGGAGGCCGCCGATGGAACGGCTGACCTTTGAGGGAAACTTCTGCGAGATTGCGCGGTGCGGGTATCCAACGTGCCCATACAAGGATGGTTGCAGCCAAAAGCAGGTCTGGGAGAGGCTGAAACAGTATGAGGACACGGGCTTATCGCCCATCGCGTGCGAAGAGAGCGCGAAAATCGAAAAAGGACTTTCGGAGGGCGGCTATTCGATCTCGCGCATGGTGGAGCTGATGTGTGCCGATCAGGAGGGGCGCGTGGTGGTTCTGCCGTGCAAGGTAGGTCAGCGGGTGTTTGCTCTGCTGGACACGGATAAGCATATAAGCGAGTGCGAGGTCAAGCAGATCGGCCTTGGTAATGAGATCGGATTTGTTGGACTTGAGCCAATAGGCGCCAGAGGGCGGGAGTATGGCGTATCGCTAAAAGGATTTGGCAAAACCGTATTCCTGACGCGAGAAGAAGCTGAAAAGGCGCTGGCGGAAATGGAGGGCAAGAAGGATGTTTGAAAATCGTGTGTGTTTCAGCGTCAGAGGCGAGTTTGGGGCAGAAATGAAATTCGATTCCGAGGCAGAGATTCCACGCGAAGAACTGGAACGTAGCATTGATAAGAATGTATTGCTCAAAATGATGTGTATTGATCAGCTCGGCTATACAGGCGAGGACGTTACGTTTATTTCGCCAGAGGAATACGACAAACAGTATGGAGATGATGATAATGGATAAGTTAAAGCCGTGCCCGTTCTGCGGCGGGGAAGCAAAAATTAAAGCAGCTACAAAATCTTA
>ERZ779869.3286-NODE-3286-length-12656-cov-2.679629_pt1 | contig 12656 bp, 12 predicted proteins | sample MGYA00511557_ERZ779869 | MGnify/ENA primary metagenome ERZ779869 (study PRJEB29588, sample SAMEA2154620) | human gut metagenome | biome: human gut; feature: human-associated habitat; material: faeces | place: Denmark | collected 2008/2010 ...
GGTGGAGCGGAAAAGCGTACAGTTCATGATGGCGAAGACACCCATGGAGGTGAACGGAACGGTCTATTACAAGATACTGCTCTCGAATCCGATTTTAAGATAGGCTGTACATAAAATAAAAATCCCGCCGCAGACTGAAAATTAACGGTCTGCGGCGGGTTTGCTGTTGGCTGTAATTATATTATATTTCTAAAAATACATATCCTCAGTACGCTGAATCACTCCGTCATATCCCGTATTTTCCCGGCAAGATACAACGGAATATTAACAAAGCTGTCGTTGATCTCATAACCCAGCTTTGAAAACCGCACAGCTTTTTCAGGCTTGTATTCTTTCAGGTAATTCTTAAAGCTTGCGGAAGTTACGCTTTCCCCTGCATTTACTTCAATCGGAACAATGCTCGTTCCGTCCTGGACAATAAAATCAATCTCGCTTGCAGGGGTGGGCGCAAAGTATTTCGGCTCGGTGTCGTAAAGCGATTTTATCTGCTGTAACACAAAATTTTCCGTTAGCGCGCCCTTAAACTGATAGTCGGACTTCAGCAAAATCGCTTCGTTGCTGATACCCGCCATGTGCTTAAGCAGTCCCACATCAAACATAAACAGCTTGAAATGATTGAGCTGTTTATAAGCATTAAGCGGATGCTCGGGCTTGCTGACATTGTAAATACGCAGAACCATTCCTGCCGAAACAAGCCATTCGATAGCCTCCTCGAATTCCCTCGCCCTTGCGCCCTCTTTTATACAGCCGTAAATAAATTTTTCATTATCCTTGGCAAGCTGAGTAACAATACTTCGGAAAACCATAAGAATACGCCCGCTGTTCACCTTGCCGTTATGCTTGGAAAAGTCGTTTTCATATAGCTCGATAAGCTCCCGCTGGATTCTGCTAACCTCGGCAGGATCCTTGTGCTTTATCCACGACTGCACACATTCAGGCATACCGCCTATTATCAAATAACAGTTATATTCGTCAAGCAGTTTGTTGTGGAATATCTCTTCAATATGCTGCCTTTTTTTTATACCGCAGTAGTAATTGTAAAGTCCCTCGTCATTGGCGGCGAGAAACTCGTCAAAGGTCATAGGGCTGATATTAAGCAGATTCACTTTGCCTACGGGGTATGACTTTGGCTGATCAAGCAGCGTCCCAAGCAGACTTCCGGCAGAAATAATGTGATACTCATTTGCCTTTTCACAAAAGTATTTCAGGCAGTTTAATGCCGCCGAGCACTCCTGCACCTCGTCAAAAATAATCAGGTGCTTTTCGGGCATGATTTTTCTGCCCTTGATAAGTCCAAGCAATTCAATGATCCTGTAGGGATTTTTATTCGTTTCAAAAATAGATTTCAGTTCGTCCTCTTCGTCAAAGTTGAAATAAAAAGTGTCATCATAATAAAGTCTGCCGAACTCCTCCATCAGCCAGGTCTTACCCACCTGTCTTGCGCCTTTAAGCACAAGCGGCTTGCGTTCAGCGCTGTTTTTCCACATCAAAAGCTGTTCTATCGCATTGCGTTTCACATTATCACTCTCCTTGTTGATATTATTATACCACTTTTAACAAGGTTATGCAATAAGATTTTACACGTTTTTTTATAGTTTTATGGGGTTGGGTTACACATAACATGGAATTTCATTATACGTATTTAAAATTGTTTTGCATAAAATATAAAAAAGCCACATCCATGTTTGCAAAAAACGATAGCCAAGTACGTCTTATTTTCTATGCAATTTATCCTCATTTATAAGTTAAATTATAATAATTAGGCAACTATCTTTTCAGCTAAAATATTTAATTGCTCATCGCCCTTTGCCAAATTTATAAATTCTTTTCTACTTACTTGCAAAAAATAAAACAAATATTGCGGTTGAACGCCTCTTAAATTGCAACTAGCACAATATTTAAACACAACACATCGCAAATAGTACTGTTTGGAAATTAGTTTATAAAATGTTTTAATCAATGCCTTTTCATTTATACTTTTAGGAATACAACAAAACAAAAGAACAAGCTGCACATAGGCGTACAACTTATTTACCCATTTCAACGTTTGATTTTATAGTATTCTAATACCTCTAAAACAGCTTTGTCGCTGCATTTATAATCGCCACATCCAAATTTATTTAATGCGATAATTTTCTTTGCTGTATTCTGCTTTTTAGGAGTTAACTTTTGAAATTTATCCCACCATTCATTTGCCAAATCACAATCCTCATCAGATCGGGATGTATATCGGTCTGATAACTTTGCACGAAGCTGTGAATCGTATTTGCGGCGATAGATTATAAATGTTTCTGGCATCCATAAAATTTTCCGAAACTCTTCAACATCACACCCGAATGCTTCTTCAAAAAATTCAATGCCTCTGCCGATTTTTCCTTTGGTAGAATTTAAAACAGCTTGTATTGAACGAATAAATTTTCTATTCCAATGCTTACCGATGTAATTTCTATTATCATAAAATTCCGGATCATCAATTGGGTGATATTTCATAGGAAATGAGTAAATTGTAACATTAAGTTCTTCACAAAGCATAACATTAATTTTCATTCGATAATATAATTCTTCCGGTTTATCCCTGAAATTGTACAGTAAATAATTTGACAGGTCTTTTATACCGTATTCAGCGGCTTTTCTTACGGCTGCAATATAGACATCTTTTTGCTCATAGTGGTCGAATGCTATACGAAGCGGTCGAATATTAATTTCGGATAGTTTTTTCATTTTTTCATCAGTAACTAATCGAGCATCAACGCCTTGATTAAAGTCAATATAACGTACTCGACTACCAAATTTAAAAAATTCATTATAATAGTTACGAGCAATCTCATCAAATTCAATAACAGCCTCTTTGGTTGCTGTTTCCGAAAAAAGTAATCCGAGTTGTTCACGTTTAAGGTAAAATTCACCGACTTCTTCATCTGACTTCTTATCGGAAATTTTATCTGCAATTTTATCATATAGTGACACAATTTTTTTTAAGTATGCTCTTAAATTGTATCCTTCTTCGATGTTCTTGATAGCTATCTCATAATCATTTGCAGGATGATATTTTGCTCCCTTACCGAATCCGCATTCTTTAATCTCATCGATAATAGCATCAAAGCAAGCAGAAGCAAAAACATTATTGTCCATCAAAAGTAAGTCTTTTCTTGCCCCGAAATGCTGATCAACATATTCAAGCTGCTGCTTGATACCGATATATTCTTTATAATTTGGCTCTAAACGAGATACCGCACAAAAAGCACATTTTCTGATACATCCACGAGTCATATATCCAAAATATGCATTATTGGCAGGATATTGATAGTCAATTTCTTCAAGAATGGAGTAATCTAATGGAAGTTCATCAATAATATCGGGATTTCCTTCGTCAATATCACCAGGTTTATCAAGTAATCCCTGATGCGGATGGACACCTGTGTCTAAGTACATTTGTTCCGGCAGAATAGACGATGCTATACCTCCTACTAATATTCTTCCGTCGGATTTGCAAAACTTTTTTGCCTGATTAATCGTAGTGACGGTCTGTTTCCAATAGAATGTAAATAAAGTGGTTACACCAATAATATCAAATATAGCATAATCACCACGAACAAATCTTTGGCGATATGTTTTGATTATATTCTCATATTTACTCTCACGAAAGCCTGAAATTTCATCAAGATATACATATTTGCCTGTTTTAATAAAATTAGTAAGTTTAGGGAAATATCGTCCTAATGATATATCATTGACCTCAGTATAAAACTCCTCACAAAGAATACGAGCTGCAAGCTGCTTTAAATCCCCTTTAAAGAAACGTACATCATCACCGCATCTTCTAAAATATGTTGCTATTTTCATTAAACCCATAGGCGGATATTTATTCTTGTAATTAGGTTCAATTAATAAAACTTTGCGGTTCATTTAAATTCTTCCTCTATCTTTTGAATAATATTTTCAGCAATAACTTCGTCAGTATTCTTTATTATAATACTGAAAATCTTACTAATAAGTTTGCGTTCTTGTTTGCTGCAACGAGAAAGTTTGTCTGTTCTGTGCATTGACTTCGCAGACTGAGTGTTGGTTTCAGCTTTTGGCGTTGTATTATGAATCTTAAATTCTGGCTCTTTTTTTTCGTCCCTTTCACGTTCTTTTTCAATTCTACCAAGTACACGAGTAAGAATTGAACCTGCATCCGTATTCTGAGAAGAATTTTTTAATTTGTCGATTTTTGCTTGTGCTTCTTTTGCTTTTTCTTCTGCTATCTTTAATGCTTCTGTCGCCTGTGTTATGTGCTCTTCATCAACATAATCGTTATTTTCGTTTTTTTCCTGATACTCAGTAACCTTCTTTTGAAAATCATCTATCTTTTTAAACGAACTGTTAGCATTTGAACATTCATAATAAACCTTTGTTAGTGCTTCTCTAAAATAACAGCGAATTTGACTTTCAAACCACACTCTTTTAGGGTTTTCATTAAAATAATCACGTTGCGAATTGGGAATAAGCTCTTTCGATACAGCAAATAATTCTCCAACGAAATAATGCTGTCCTCTGTCTTCCTTAAATAGCTTTTGTAAGGCATCTTCATTGCCTATCTGAATATTTTCTTTTCTAAGCCGCATTCCTCGCATTTGACAGTCTTTAGAGATAATAGCTTTAAACCTTGATAATCCAAACCAAAGCCACATTGCAAGATTTCCATTGTCATCGTAAAAATCCTTAAATTCAATAGCAAAGATTTCGTCATCACCCTTGCTTGTTTTAAAATGTGTAGAGTATTTTTTGAAAACATCCTCACCATTTAACTTAATATTATACTCATCTATCTTATATCCTATTTCTTTTGCATGACGATATATTTCAGTTGAAAACGAAAACGTATTCTTATATGGAACAGGAGAAGTAAATGATAAATAATCCTTTACTTCTTCAAATTTAAGTAATTCTGTATTTTCTTCGTTAATATCAATAAGTTTAACTTTAAACCAATGCTCATGTGTAACAGAAGAATCAGTTTTATATTCAAATGAAAATATTTGTTTTAACACTTCACTTGCAGTAAACTTTTCACCATTCACATTTCTACTTAAAAGTTCACGCATCATTTGTGCATCGCAATGCATCGTTGAAATGATATCCTCATCCTTGGCAGTGGAAGTAAAAATCAATTCTCTGCAATATGCAAGTCCGCACAATCTTCCGATACCTCTGAATCCTTTATCAGTACCTATTTTCTTACTTGAATCAGCAATATTGGCAAGAGTCTTTTCAAAATCAGCTTGCGGAATACCTGTTGCATTATCTTCGATAGATATTGTCCTTCTGCGTTCATCAAGCCATATTTCAATTTGACCTTCTTGTTTAGAAGAAAGAATACCATATTTTACGGCTTTATCTATTTGATCGCAAGCATTCTGTATATACTCACGATAACTTACTTTAGAGTCTTTATACATACCTGTTGTTAGATTTTCAAGTATATTTGCTCCGAAAACATATTCATACATAATTTTTCACCCTATTTCTTAAACTGTTTATATAAAGGCTTAGGAAACTTGATTTTCAGCAAGGAGCGGAAAATCGGGTTCTGTATCAAGTAATCACCCTGTTCTAATCGAGTAAGCATATTTTTGTATGTAGAAGGCAAACTTCCGTAATCTTTGGTAGCTGTTTCAATGGAGTTTGTACGTCCGTATGCGTGAGTTGAACAGTTGCCTGTTACACGTTGATGAATGTTGGAACGGAATTGCTCAGCTCCAAAAAGTACAACACCGAGAGAACGTCCACGCTCCGTCACATCAAGTATTTCTCTAAGTATAGGAGAAGATTTTGGAGTGTCCTTTGAAGCATATTTATTAAGTTCGTCAATAAAGATAATGATTCGAGATGGAGGATTTACGCCTGATTCACTATCATATTCTCCAAGCTTTAAGTTATAAATCGTTCTGACAGCATCACCAAAAACAAAAGCTTGTTTATCTTCTGGAAGTTTTGCTACGTCAATAACGCAAACATCATTTGAAGATATATGTTTTAATGCATCAGCAAGTCTACACTCACCATTTTGAATGTTAGGTCGATTAGCAAACATATCGTCATTTTTGATGGCTTTATTGATGATTCGCTTAAATTTACGCCAACTCAAAACAGATATTTCATTAGATGCACGTTGTTGACCTTTGCTCACTGGCTGAGAACGTTGTGAAAGCTCATCAACCAATCCTCTGAATTGCTCCCAAGTTTTAATTCCGGCAAAATCAGGGTCATTATCGTCAATAATTTTACTGATAATTGCCTCCATAGTCTGCTGTGGATCATCAACATCAGCAAACAACATTTCCAAACTTTCTTTATCTTCCTCGTATGAGTATTTAAATTTGTGAAGCTTTCCATCACTTATATAATCATCAACATCTTCCTTTGAAAGATATGTCGACCTTTTTTCCGTCATATTGCTGTAATATGGAATATAGTAATGCACCTGTTTAAAAGGCGCAGTTGATAACCCAAGCCGTTTATACTCTGTATAAACACGTTCTTTTTCTTTGTTACCATCTTCAGCAAAGTCATTTTCACAATCAATTGCCATTAAGTCCTTGCCTTTTACATTAAAGATAACAAAAGCAACACTGTCTTCGTTTTTTCTGTTATTATGTAGATATTGTTCCTGTATTGCTTTCATCAAAAACATAGCGTATGACGTTTTTGATGCTAAACCGGATATCCCGGAAATATTAAGGTGCGCACCTTCAGGACCTAAAATAAACTTTGAGTTTAAACATACAGGAAGCGTAACTTCATCTTCAGTTTCCTCATACATTTTTAACGAACCGCATACTAAAGGATTTTGAACTTTATCTAATCCCAATGCGGCTTTTATTTCGTTTTCGGCTGCAAGATATACAGGTGAACCGCTATGTACAGGTGTATATAGATTTTTATCATTAAAAGAAACAGTGACTTCAACATAGTTCATTCCTACTCTAAGCGTAGGAGCTTCAATTTCAACATTACCAAAATCACTTGATATAAAACTTGTTAAAAAACTCTGCGCATCAGTAATATGCGAAATATTTTCAATCACGCCATAAGAATATGAGCCATCAATATGACCTATTTTAACAATATCGAAAGCATGGAGTTTTAAGTTTGAATCAGTCCAAAATGTGAATTTATCCATTGTAGTAGGACATTTTTCAGTAGCAATCACTCTGCCAATTAACTTGTTAGCCATGTTTACCTCCTGTTACAATAAATATAATCGAATAAATCTATAGAGCAAGCCATGTTTTACTCACACTCAAGTTTTAGCTATAATAAAAACAGTGATTTGAATAACATAGTCTTCCTTGAAACAAAACGTCTGATTTTAGACTGTCATCCATTCTTCCATTACAGCGTTCAATTTTGTGGATTGAACCGCCATATCAATGCGTTCAACCGCTATTCTATTATCAAAAAAATTTAAACTTTTTTGTTTTGGAACTTACTTTAATATGCAGATCTAAAATAAATGTAAAAAACTCTCTGCACTCAAATATTGTGATTTTACATACGTTTCGGTAAGATAAACGGGATAGAGATGATTTGCCCAACGTAAATCCGAACCATAGCAAACAGGATTGCGTTCATTTAATATCAATGCACTTAGCATATCAACTAAATCGCTGTCTATTCCGTACTCACATTCTTCTTGTGTGACAAGCATTTTTTCTACTTTAACTATGCCATCAAAAGCCGTTCTGGTATGACTTTTATCTCTGAGCCTTATATACCATACAGCAAATTGAATATTTTCAAATAATTTAGGATTTTTATAGCAGGCTACGGGAGTTCGATGATAAAGTGGCAATTCAGCAATAAATCCGGGATTTGATTTACCGTTTATGTCCTTGCAGATTTCAGGATTAAAATTCTTTGAAACACCCAGAACATAGTTGTAATTATTCTTAAATATCTTACTTTTTCTTTCGTCATTCCAAATGTCTTTTGTAGGTCTATATTCAAGCGAGCCGTCTTTAATCAAATAATTACGCTGATTGAGCATACCTTTTTTTACAAGTTCTGCTACCATATCCTTTTCACATTGTATCATTCTATCTTGAATACAAGCGGTTCCTCTATCTTCAAATTTTTCAGAAGCATTTGTATTTGTTTTGTAAGGAATAATTTTAGCTATTTGTGTATTCATTTGTTTAAGTATGGGAATTTGGTTCAATTTTATAAGCATTGCTTCAAAAAATCCTGCTTTGCCATCTGCATTAGCTATATCGGGAACAGAAATCACAATTTCTCTCTTAAAGCATTCAGGTAATACAACTTTATTTATCCTTTTACAGCATCCTACGCCGACTTGACCTGCAATAATAGGATAAATAACGGTTCTACCTCCAGACATGGTATACGAATGATCGTCAACCTTGTAAACCCTACGAGAACCATCCAAGAAGTAAGTTAATAACTGGTCACTTCTTTTAGCTAAATCAATACTTTTACGTTCCAATGGCACATAAGTATTCTGAATTCTTGTTTCTGCTGTTCTTTCCCAAATAATTGTATCTTCACTGTAATCTATGTAAGGTCTTTCTGCGTGGTCAAGACTGTATTTATGTGCTTTATAGCTTTTACTTCCAGTATCCTTTGCCAAGACTTGCATTACTCTGTTTTCCAATATATAACCTCCATATTTTTACAACTATTTTATATTACAATTTTAACCCAATATCAATAACGAAAGTAAAAATTCTTGCTTTCTATTGAAAATGTCATTAGTAGGCGATTCCATTATCCAAAAACAAAAGCTATTACATCAACCAACATTGACAAAAATTACGATTCTGTAATATTTGATTTCTTCATTTCATTTAATAAAATCATTAATTATTTGAGAAAAACTATTGAAAGTTTTCCATTTTACCATACGTATTACAATATTCTGATTAAGAAAAATAAATCCAAAGAAAGTAGACATATTTCCCTCAAGTAGTTTTTATAGTTCTTTTTAAATACTACTATTTTAAATAAAGTTCTTCAATCTGATCTTATACATAATATATAGCTTTATATCAGCCATTTGTCTACCTCAGATAATAACATTGATAATGGTTTAATCATATCTTATCCATTAAATATTATATAACAAATCATGCCAAATTTCAACCTTAATTTAGTTAATTCTGCTCAAATAATTATAAAAACCATCTATACACACAATTCAAACAATTTTTCTAATAATGTCCTTAGTCATGGCAATGTTTTAATATATACTCTACAGAACATATCAGTAGATATCTTATCTTCTGATTTATCATGCACTTATTGTTTATCACAGCCCCATATTCTTCAGTTCTCCCGATCCATTTTTAAAGAACATAATATAATAAACCGGAATATAAGTTATCTTACCCTTTGTTGTAACAGTACGCTCATTGGACACAACAAAGGCTTTTTTGATATTGTGACATGCAAGTATCATCCTATCCTCCTTGATAAAATCCTGTGATGTTCAGCGCGCTGTGGACGGTGTAATCCTTGCCCGATTTAACCTCAATGGGGACAGCGGAAAGGCTGTCGTAGTCGTCAATAAGATAGTCGACCTCGCCCTTGCTGCGGTTGTCATAATAGAACAGCTTATAGCCGTGCGCGATCAGCTCGCTTGCTACTACGCTTTCATAGACCGAGCCGAGATTGATACTTTTTTCATCATTCAGCACAGCGCGGATATTGTTCCCGTAAAGGATTCCGGTCAGTATTCCGACGTCGTTGAGATACAGCTTGAGCAGATTCTTTCCTGTAGATTCAATAAGCGGAAAAACAGGATTTGAAATCGCCTGAACATTAAGCGCGATTCCGGCGCTGATAAGATATTCAAACTCGTCCTCGTAGTCATTAAAGGTCTTTCCCTTTTTGTTCTCAATGCTCTGCGCCACGACACGTTTTTTCCTGTTCTCCATATTGGAGGGTATCAGGTCGTAAATACGGCGTATTTTAAGCTTTTTCTCCTCGTCGTACTTTGAAGCGTCCGCGGCGTAATAATCGTGAATTTCACTTTGGATCTCTCTGACCGACTGAATATTTTTCTCTTCAATATAGGAATTTACAGCGTCAGGAAGTCCTCCTACAAGCAGAAATTTGCGGAACAAATCCATCATTTTGCTGTGCATAGACTCGTCGAGAGCTTCAAGCCGTTCAAATTTTTTCTGTATAGCGGAAATTGCTATTTCGTTCATTCCATTGGCGTACAGAAACTCTTCAAAATCAATCCCATACATTTTCAAATAATCAACATATCCAACCGGATAAGAAGAGGCACGTTTGTAGTCGATTCCAAGAAGTGAGCCAGATACAATTACATCATATTTATTATCTATCGCCCAAAATTTAAGTGATGTGACCGCTTCCTGACATTCCTGAATTTCATCCAGAAAAATCAATGTTTTTCCAGGAATAATTTTCTTTTCAGGGAAGCGGAACCGCATACCCATAACCATAGCATCTACGGTAAGATCTCCAGAAAATATCTCCATCGCAGAAGGCATCTGTTTAAAATTAATTTCAACCAGTTCTTCATAATTTTCTTCGGCAAAACGTTCAACGGTATATGTCTTTCCTGTTTGTCTGGCACCCTGAACGACAAGGCACTTCTTATCCTTTGTGTTTATCCAGTTTTTCATAAAATTTGTTGCTTTTCTTTTTAACATAAGGCACCTCTGATCAACATAAATAACACTTTTTAATGTAAATCATCAACATTTTAGGAAGATAAAATGTATATCTGTCAACATTTCAGAAAAATTATATCATTAATTTGAATCGATGAAAAGGATTATTGCAAATTTCATCCGCAGTACCTGTAAAAGTATGGCATAATTTCCACGAAAACAACTGTAATTTTCTTCCAGCATGTGCTATGATGATGACATAAATGTAGCAACACGAAAGACATTCCACTGCACTTTTCCGTAAGCGCTGCGGATTTATGACACACAGAAGGAGGATTTTATGTACGAATTTACAGAAGACTGTATGCTTCATATTGATGCAATCGATGAAGAACACAAGCGTCTGTTCCAGATGATAAATGAAGCATTCGAATTAGTTGAGAAAACAGAGGATGTGACAGCCATCGGTCAAAGCCTGATCGCAAACCTGAAAGATTACGCAGCTACGCACCTTGCTCATGAGGAGGCTTATATGGAGAGTATCCATGATCCTGAGCTTCCTCTCCAGAAGACAGAACATGCTGCATTTGCAAAGACGATCAACGAATTTAAACTGGATACCACATCACCACGCAATGCCAAGAGATCGTTAAATGAACTTCTTACTTACCTCGTGCACTGGCTTTATCATCATATTTTAAGCAGCGATATGATGATCGGGAAAATGATCCCTACGGAAGAATCTACAGAGGATCCATTTGCATTCACGGACAAATACAAAACCGGCATCACATTTGTCGATGATGAGCACCGCAAGCTGTTTGAGATCATCAGTGATACCAATGACCTCATCCACGACCAGCTTTTACATGATAAATACGATGAGATCATGCGTCTGCTGGCAGAATTGAGAGATTATACGGAATTACATTTCAGCGAGGAAGAGGCTCTGATGGAGCGCATCCATTATCCTGAACTTCCTTCACAGAAACGGGCACACGCTGCATTTGTAGACCGTCTTGTAAATATCGATCTGGATGAAATGGAGGATCTGGATGACAACCAGCAGGTATATCTTCTTGATCTGATCCAGTTTTTACTGAACTGGCTTGCAAACCACATTCTTGCCTGTGATAAAAAAATTGGTGAATATATGCGCGAAAATCATATTTCTGAATAAGCAGGAACGGTTGTATGGGTTTTCACCCGAAAGATAAAAGATCACAAGTCATCCGGTCAAAAACTCATACAACTTTTTTTATTTTCTTACTTGACAAAGTCAAGTATTGGTTTTATACTGTGTGCAGTTGGAAACGGAAATACTCAGTTTTCGATATGAAAATTGGATTTCGCTTTGCGATGTAAGGAGGATTTATGCTAATATCAACTCTTTCCTACTATACAACTGAACTATATAAAGAATTTGCTGCTTACACAACAGAAAAGCTCCATGAGTTAGGTCTTAACTTTGGTCAGATGTACTTTATCATTTATGTGGGCAAACATCCTGAGTGTACCCCATCAGAACTGACCAGCGCCTTAAAACTGGACTGGGGACATTCGCAGCGCTCCGTTGCGAAACTTGCAGAAGATGGTTTTCTGATCAAAGAAAAGAAATCCGGCCGCAGTTACCGGTTAACCTTAACCCCTCTTGGAAAACAGGCTTTTGATGTCTGCCATCAGGTACTTTTCGACTGGGATGCCACCAAATTGACCGGTCTTACCAATGAGGAGCAGCAGCTCCTTTTAAATCTGCTGTGTAAAATATCAATTCAGAAAGTGTGAGATTATGTACGAAACAATTCAGACTCCCTTCAATTATGGAGGATTAACCTTAAAAAACCGCATTATTTTTGCCCCTACAACATTCGGTTTATCGGATGAAGATTACTTTGAAAAAATACGCCGGATCGCAGCTGGCGGCTGCGCTATGATCATTGTCGGAGACGTTCCGGTTGGAAAAAGTCATTTCGGAAAATCACTTTTTGACAAAAAAGGCTTTGCATTCTA
>ERZ779869.3288-NODE-3288-length-12645-cov-6.484114_pt1 | contig 12645 bp, 9 predicted proteins | sample MGYA00511557_ERZ779869 | MGnify/ENA primary metagenome ERZ779869 (study PRJEB29588, sample SAMEA2154620) | human gut metagenome | biome: human gut; feature: human-associated habitat; material: faeces | place: Denmark | collected 2008/2010 ...
AATTCCAATATTTTATCCTCCGTATTTTATACGAAGGATATTTTATCAGATATTAGATCTTGTCAATATTAGTGTGTAAATTTTTAATATTTTTAGTAGTACAAAAAATCTTTGTATTACTATTTTTTTATTCAATTTTCAATGTGCTATTTATAATTTTTATAAATTTACATAATTTAAATATCTGTCTCCAAATATAGATATTAACTGATTCCTTATGGTATCCCAATTTTTCATTGGTTTCTTCCACTTTTCACTGAGCTCTTTTATTCTTAAATACATTACTTTATAAACAGAACTTTCACTTGGGAATGCTCCTTTTCCTCTGGTCACTTTTCTTAATGCTGAATTTACTGATTCTATTGCATTTGTTGTATATATACATTTGCGTATTTCTGCGGGCAATTCAAATAATGGCTCTAAATAAACCATAAATTCTTCCACCTTTTTTACTATTCTTTTTTGATTTTTTCCGTATTCTTTCTGGAAAATTTTAAGTTGTAATTTTGCTTCATCCATATTGCTACTTTGATATATTTTCTTAAAATTTCCGATTATATCTTTTGCTTCTTTTTTGGGACATAAACCATATATATTTCTTGCTAAATGTACTACACATCTTTGACTTTGTGTCTTTGGAAAAACTTGTTCTAATGAGCCCTTGAAACCTGCTATTCCATCACTACACATATATAATATATCTTCAACTCCTCGTTCTTTTAAATCTTCAAATATATTACTCCAAAAACTACTAGACTCACTATTATCTATCCACATTCCAAGTATTTCTTTATATCCGTCAACATCTACTCCTATTATAATATACACTGCTTTCTTTGAAGTCGTTATATCATCTTTTATTGGTACATATAAACAATCGGCATATGCAAATACATACATTGGCTTTAACTTATGATTTCTCCACGTTTCAACCTCTTCTGATACTGTGGATATAAGTCTTGATATTTCATCTTTATTGATTTTTACTCCGTAAATCTCTTTTAATGTTTTTTCAATATCTCGTAAACTTACTCCCTTGGCATATAATGCTATACATTTTTCTTCGAAGCCTGTTAATTTTGTTTGTCCTTTTTCTATTATCTTTGGTTCAAATGTGGCATTCCTGTCTCTTGGTGTTTTTACTAATATGTTGCCATATTTTGTTTTTACTTTTTTCGTCTTACAATAACCATTTCTGAAATTCTTTTTTTCATGTTCTGTATGTTCATACTTTGAATATTCTAAATGATTGTCTAATTCTGTATCTAAAAGCTTTTGCATTAATGGTTGCAATAAGCCATCTAAATAACTTTCTACATCTAAACTATTCTGTATTTTTCCTTCCTTAAATTGTTTTACTGCTTCTTCTATTATCATATCATTTATGCTCTTTTTTTCTTCTTTTTTATTTTTATTATTCATTTTCTTTCCTTTATATAAAATCTATTTTTGGATATAATTGTATTATATCATTTAATATCCACAACCATTCTCTTTTCTTGAATGATATAAATCCAAAATAATTATCTATTGTTCCTAATTTATCATATATTTCTTCAAAATCCGTTATATAATTATTGTTACTATTAAATGATAATCTCATTCTATCATAAAACTCCATGTTTGCGGAATGTTTGAACAATAAAAATCTTATATTCTGACTATATTTATATATGTTTTCCATATTACATAAGTATTTTGTTATTAATTTTTGCTGTATTACATTATTGTATATTTCACTAAACTTCTTCATTTCTTCTTTATACTCACTTAATGTCTTCTGGGTGTATAACAAATGCAATTTACTGGCTAACTTTTTTGAATCTCTTTCTGGACTGTATTTGTAAAATTTTGGTACTATATATGTTAATGAATCTATAAATGTGATATCTGGAAATGCTATTTTGGCAGTCCTTTTCATATTCCTATTATCGTCTACCGATAAAAACAAAATATTTTTTAAACCTCGACTTTTCAATGATTCAAAACAATCTAACCAAAATCTATTATTATTTACTCTGTCTTGATATATGTTTAAAAATTGTCTGTATCCTTTTATATCTATTCCTATTAAAGTGTAAATATCGCTCTTTTCAATATAATCTCCTTTCTTTATATTAATCTCGTTTTTTATTGCATACACTACTATGTATGTTTCGTCTAACCTCCTTTTACTACATTCTGATAATGTTAATTGATTCATTCTTTACTCCTTTCGTAAGCACAAAAAATATGATGTGTAAATAAAATCTACACACCATATAATACAATACCTTTATTTTAATTCTCAAATTTGAGATTCCTTTTCCCATATCTATACTATGGGTTATGATTCCTGCTGAATTTAAATTCAGAGAAACCAGGGCTCAGGTCTACAAGAATAAAGTAAGCCTGAACCCGGCGAAAGCGTCGGCATGGTCGTAACTGGTACTACGGCTTCCTGCTGGACTACTAGCGAAGTAGACGCTGTAACCGCCTCCACGAACCGAGTACGAATAGAACGCGCCAGAATAAGACTCTGTAGTCCACTCCCATACATTTCCTCCCATATCGTATATGTTATTTACGGCTGTGGTTTGTCCTGTTGGAATTAATTCATTTGTTCCATTTTCTTTGGTTTGTTTATTTTTTTCTGTATCTGCTATTCCTGTATAAGTAAATGTTGGAGAATCATTATAATTTCCTTCTTCTGAACTACTTCCATAATCACTATTCGTTTTTTGTATGAATGCAATTGCAGTATCCCATGCATAGCTACTTACTAGTTTTGATTTCACACTTGTATATTTTTGTTTTGTACTAAATCCTTCTGCTAGGCTTTTAGCCTGTGTTCTTGTTACATAATTATATGGGGCTTGTCCTGCTTTTACTGTTATTGTATTACTTGTTGATGCTCCGCTTGCTCTTAATTTTTTAGAGTTTGTACTTTCTTGGTCTCCTGCTTCGTATCTTCCAATATAGAATCCCTTATTGGTTTCTACACTTGTCTTTTCGTCTGCAAGCAATGCTTCTTTAAAGTAATCACTATCTGAGCTCCTGTATTTTATTTGCTCTGAATTTGTAGTTGTATCTGTTGTTCCAGAAGCAACTTGTGTTGAATAAGCAGTTCTTTTATAATCTGCTATGGTATCTACTGGTATCCATACAAATTGGTTTCCTTTTAAGTCTGTTCCTACTGTTGTTTGTCCTTTATATTTTTCATTGTCTGCTGCTGCATCTGAAATTACTAGACCACTTGCTTTTGTTCCTCCTACATATACAAATCCTGCTGGAATTGGTACTCCATCTGATGCTGGGTCATAGTCAGAACCTCCTGCTGAACCTCCTCCTGTTGTATCTCCAACTATCTCTTTTATCCAATCTGATACTTCATTTAATTGCTTCTCTTCATTTGTTTGTGCTTCTGCATATCGATTTTTTGCTTCTTTTGCCCTACTTATTACCCCATTATTGTTTAGCACTAAACTTATACTTACTCCTGCAAGTATTAGCAAAACAACTATTGTAACTACTAGAGCTATTAACGTTATTCCACTTTTGTGTTTTGTTATTTTTTCTCGTGTATTTTTCATATTTTCCTTACTTTCCTCTCTTCCTTTCATTTGTTGAGCTCCTTTCTTAGCTTTTCCATGTGCTTTTTCTGCACAAAAATATTTTTCTTTTTTATTATACTTTATTTGCTATGTATATTTCAATTATTTCTTTCATTTGTAATCTAATTGTAATTTTTCTATAGCTTGTCTTTTTTATTTGAAAAATATTTAAGCTTAAAAACATTAATTTTTTATTTTATTGATGTTTTCTAATTCTCTCCCACGCATCATTTTCTAAAGACCTTTCTGCTCTTTCTTCATGTTCTTCAGCACGCTCTGCAGATTGTTCCTCCGCCTGTTCTTCTCTAATTAATTCTACTTTGTCAGCATAACAATCAGCTTCTCTTTCTGCAAATTGTTTTTTGTATTCATCTGGTGCAATATTTAACGTTTCTGCTTCTTTTGCAAGAGTTGTGATTGTTCCGTCATGTAAAGTTATTTCTTGGTCCATATCAATTTCATCATCATTATTGGGGTTATCATCAACATTTCTTAACTTAGTTTCAGATGTTTCTCCAAGTTGATGCTCTGTTTTATCTATTGTTTCTTTTAATTCAGCATCGGTTGTTCTGCTGTCATTCATAAACTCCTGAACCTCTCTTGTAGTAGGCTTTTGTGTTGATGAATTCACAGTACTTCCTATATATTTATTTTCGTTTGGACTACGTCTTATATATGTAGTTTCAATTATTCCGTATTGTCCAATTGTAACAGAAAATCCTTCTCTTTGATTAGGCATTGTAAACAATGCTGATGTTTGTTGTTCTTTTACTTGTGAGCCGTCTCTATTTATAGAATATATCGATTTTCCAGTATTTACTCCTTGTCTTTCTTCCAAACCTTGAACTGGTTCCATCTTTCCATCTTGTGTCATTCCCCAGAACGAATAAAGTGAATTTCCACGCGTTTTACCATTCGCAGATACTACAAAAATTTTAGAATATTTCCCTGTAACATTTGCTATATCTTCAAAACTTTTCTGGTCTGTAATTCTTTCGTGCGGATTAATTTCAGAGCAAGATTTAATATCATCTTTAGCAATTCCTGACTGCTTTGCAATTTGTTCCATGCTTTCTTCTTCATTTTCAGGTTCTTGTTCATTCTCTGCTTCTTTGGAATTCTCTTTCTTTGTCATTCCTTGCCCAGCTACATCATTTTGTTTTGCATTTTCAAGCTCTTCTTTACTTAATTTAAAATCTTCAACTTCTTGTTTTGAATTTATATCTGGAAGCTTTCCACTTACCTCTTGTATTTGTGGTAATTCATAATGTTTACCATTCATAGAATGCAAAAGTGCATATATTGAAGGGTTCAAAGGCTTCATTTGCTCTAAGTATTCGTTAGAAAATTTTATATTTGAATTTTCATCTATCATCGCAATAGGAGTTCCATTTTGATATAGCAAAACTCTATTTCCATAAAATTTTTCTGGCTCCTTTATGTTTACTGGATATATATCTTGCAATCCATACATTATTGGACTTTTTTTACTTTGCAGCACAATCTGTTTATAATATGATATTTCATCAACAGTATTTTTCTCTCCATCTTGGTATGTTTTATATAAAATTAGCATGTTTTCTTTTATAATCTCTTTTTCTGATTTATTTGGTGTTTTATTTTCTTCCATAGAAATTTTCTCCTTTTTACTTTATTGGCATAAGAACCATACACCATAGTCTAAAGTGCCATTTCACAACCTTATTATATATCAAAATTATAGTTATGTCATTACTTTAATGCATTTTTATATTTTAGTTAAGAATAAATCTGAAAATTTCCAGTCTTTACTCAATACTTTATACCTCTCTATAAAAATTAAAGCAACCAATTTATTAGATTGATTGCTTTTTATAAAAATTATCCATTCTTTAAATAATCTATGTTACCCATTGTTTCTGCAGCTTCAGCTTTTGCTCTAGCCTTATATTTTTTAGCAGTATCTGCATCAATTGGGCCATTTGTTCTTTCACTCATGTTTCTTTCAAGTTTGCTTGCCAAACGATTTTGTGCTTTGGCAATTTTCTCGTCGTTTTCGAAAGTTGAATCACTGTATTTGCTTGCTAATTGCATAGTTGCTACAGTTTTATTGTAGTTAGCTCCATGTCTTTCTGCATTTCCAACGCCTCTAGGATTCTTCTCATCAAGTTGTTTTTGTAACTTAACCGCCCTATCCAACATTTTAGCATCTGTAACACCTGAGTCATAAGACAATTCTGCTCTTTGTCTTAATTGTGCATCAAGTTCAGATTTCTTAATAGAAGGATTCTTTTCAATAAGTCTATTTCTATTTTCCTGGTTTGACATGTACGATCTTATATAATCGTTTCTTTTTCTTTCAGGGCCAGTTCCTCTAATTGCATCATCAAGGAATCTTCCCGCAGCATTGTTTCCAACAATTGTATTTCCAACAGCACTGTTTAATCTACCACCTGTTGCATAACCAGCTGTTAATCCTGCACCTAAACCTTTAAGTGTATCACTCATGTCTCCTCCAACAATACCAACTCCAAGTCCTAACGCACCCATTGTTGTCATCATAGCTGCTCTACCTGCAAGTTTAGCTCCAGTTTTACCAACACCCTTTGCAATACCAGACCAACCACCAGCACTTTGGACTCTGCTATTTATAGCTGAACCTAAGTTTCCTTTAGCACTATTTGCTTTTGCTCTAATTGCTGCAAATGGATTTTCTTCCGAATTATTGTTGTCTGCATTTTGATTTTGTTGTCCATTTTCAGGCATAGCAGGGTTTTCTCCAGACTGCATTTCTGGATTTTCCAGTCCATTGCCTTGTTGTTCATTGTCTGGTACTTCTCTAAATTGTACTCCATCAATTACACCATCATCACTCACATGTACGCCATTGCTATCTGTTTCTTCATTGTTTTCATTTCCCGTTGCATTAGCAGAAGCAGCTCCTGCTGCAGCTCCAATACCAGCTGCTGTAGCCGTTTGTGCAGCATTTTCTACTCCATTTTCCATAGCATCTCCAGCTAGTGTATCCATAGCATTTGGCTTATTAGGATTATCAAGTCTTATGCCTTTTTCTCCTTTAGGGCCATCTCCTCCGCCTTTCTTAGGTTGTGGCGGACCTTTTCTAAGCATATTAAACGCTTGTGAAGCAAGTGCTCCACCTGCAAACCCACCAAGTGTAGATTCTGTGTTTCCTTTTATTCCAAACATCTGCTTTACTATCTTTTCTGCAGGTACTATAAAAGCTAGCGCAACTATTGCATATAGCAAATTGTTTGCCGCAACAGATAATGCAGATGATACAAATACTGTGTACAAAAGCATATGCATTGGCTGTAATAAAGCATAAAACATGTATTCTTTAAACCAGTAATTAAATGCTTGTGCTTTTCCATCTCTTATCTTATCTAATGGGTATGTTAGAGCAACTAATGGCGCAATCATTGTAAAAAATGCAAGCATTAGTAATCTTTTTAAATACACAAATGCAAAATATACTGTATAAACAGTTAAAGCAATATATAAGATCGAATATCCAATTTTTAAAGTACCACCTTGGTAATCCGCCTTCATTCTTGCCACGCCAGTAAAATTGCTAGAGAAGCATACCTCAGTTCCCGCATCTTTAAATGTAGTTGTACCGTCTGTTTCGGTTAAACGAATATTAACCTCCTTTATCCTTCCCTGATTTGTTCTATCTCCGGCTAGTACATCTGTTACGGTTTCACTCATAGTCATTGTAAATGCCATAATATAATGTAAGAAGAATATTAAACATAATGCAACTACCCAGTCTACAAAAAATTGTTTATATTTTGCCTTATCTCCTGCACTAGAACTTATAACAATTCTAATGCCAATATATAATAATGCTGATAAAAGCCCTACTATAGCTATATTTCTCAAAGCCACATACCATGTTGCAACAGTATCTCTCAATTGTTCCACAATTGATTTTTCACTTCCACCAAGTTCCTGATTATGGTCTCCTTCAGTTTTAAAAAAGTTAGCATCAAGAGCCGATACATTCCCAGCAAAAATTTCCGCAGGTGTAAGTTTTATATTCGGGATTCCATATTTTCCTGTTGCAGTTTCAATATATTCTTCTGCAATATCAACTTGTGGTACTCCAGATACCGGCTTGTTTTCATTCAATACCTGTATCATTTTTGAATGTTCGAATACGCCTGAATTTAAGAAAACATCCGATTTATCTCCTATTATATTACGTTGCAATAGATAATTTACCCCATCTCCTATTCCTTGAATAAGAGCAGCAATTGGGCTTAACAGAAGTCCTCCAATTCCGTCCTTAGTTGAACCTTCCAAGTCCGAATTAACCCCATAATTATATGATGTATCTACACTCGCATACCCATCATCATCTACTTGTATGTTATAATTTGTTTTTTCTTCTTCAGTAGGTTTGATCTTAACGTCACTTATTGTATAAGCTGTGTTATCATACGTTTCTTTATTTACATATAAAGTTTTCTCATCGTTTGCATGATTTTTCAACATTTCAATAGCTTGCTCCGCAGTTATATTCCATGCACTGCATAATTTCTTTACTGCTGGACTAGTATCCTTGTTATATAAATCTTGCTTTGTATCAGTTCCACCAATTGATAAATCCTGATACTCCTTAATCGACATCCAGCTCTCAACTGCCCAAACTTTCCCACTCATAATAAAGTTGCACATTATCATTATTATAATAATTGCTGTAATCTTTTGTATTGACTTTTTGTTTATTATCTTATGCATTACTTCCTCCCTCTATTATGATTTTCTTTGATTATTTTCCATCATCTTGTTTAGGTTTGTTTCAACAAACTCAAACTCTTTTGCAGTTGGTGTTATTTGTAATATTGCAGTGTCTCCACCAACTTTCAATAATCCTTCTCCTTTGTTGCAGGTTACTAGAAATCCTGCTTCACCTTCGCTAAGTTTGAATACTTCTTTTAGGTATTGAATTTCAGATTTATCTTGTGCTAGTAATAGCTTTGTGTCTGATGATGTTAAAACTGCTTGTACTTCTGGTTTCTCGTAGAAGTCTTGGAATCTCTGAGAAATTATTGCAAGCGATACGTTTCTTTTTCTCGCGCGTCTAGCCATTGTGTTTAAGAAATCTACAGCTTCTGGGTATGGTAATAACATCCATGCCTCATCAACCAAAACTCTCTTCTTAGCAGCTTTTCTTCTATCTTCACTGTTTTTCTTAACGTATTTTTCCCATATCCAAGAAAGTAATATTTGTTGTGCAAGTGGTCTTGCAAATCTTTCTTCTAGTTGTGATATGTCTAGGTTTATAAATAATGTTCCATCTAATAAGTCAAATGTAGATTGACCGTCAAAGTATGCCATCTGACCATCATATTCTCTTATGTATTGTTTCATAACTTTTAGCAAATAGCTGTAATGGAATCTGTAATCAGGGTTTGTATTGCTTTCTGCATTTCTTTGTAAACGCTTATACCATGACCCAATTGTTGGCATTTTCTTTCTTGCTCTTCCTAATATGTCTCCGTTGCCTCTTCCAGCTGCTTCATATAAGCTCATTGGGTCACTTGTTATTCCATATGCTGCATACTCTTGTGCAACAGATTCTGCAATTATCTGCTTTGTTACCTCATTAATATCTTGGCTTCTTGTACTACCTCTTGCCATTGTAAGTAGCGCTTGTGTAACGTCCTCTACTTTGTTTTCTACGTTTAATACAGCTCTTTCTCTTCCTGTTATTTCATCTTTTACAACTTCGGTTTCTATATCAAAAACATTTATAACTGTTTTTGAGTTAGGGCTTAGTACAACGTTTATTCCGCCTAAACTTTCTGCAACTATGCTATACTCGCCTTCGGCATCTAGTGCTAAGCTTTGTATTCCCATAAGTACTGCAGACCTTGATATTAAAGTTTTCATTGTTACAGATTTTCCAGCACCAGACTTAGCAAATATAACCATGTTATAGTTCGTAAGTGAGCTATGGAAATTATCAAATAATATTGGTACGCCAGTTTGTTTATTAAATCCAAGTGGAATACCTGTTGAGTGACCAACTTCTGATGTAGTGAATGGGAATACTGTTCCCATAGATCTACGGTCAAATGTATGCGTTTTCCTTATTTTATCTTCTGCCAAAGGTAAATTGCTTTGGAAAGCCTCTTCTTGCATTGCCCATGCACTTTTTATTCCAACCAAAGATTTCGACATTTCTGTTGCTAATAGTTTAGTAAGCTTGTCTAAATCTTCCAAACTATATGCAAACAGTGTAGACACTACAGATGCTTCATAAAGTTTATTAAATCCTGCTGCGATCTCATCTCTTAAGCTTTCTGCCTCATATCTTTTTTGAGCTAAGTTGCTCTCTCTATTGATATTTCCTCTATCTGCTGCAACAATTCTTTCTGTTTCTAGCTCATTTATCGTTCTATTCAACTCGTTTTGAGACCTAGATTCTTGAATTGGTGTTATATATATTGATGTATTTATATCTCCAAACATATACATATCTCTAAATAATTCTGGGAATGTACACATTCTTGGTAATGCAGAAACGAAGAAGCTTCTAGCATATCTTTTTACATTTGATATAATCTCTAAGTGGTCAATATTACTTGCGTCTATTCCAGAAGGTGCAATTAATTCTTTTATTGTTTTCTTGTGTAATATTGGAATTTGCTCATCACTCGTATAATCATTTCTTTGAAATTGCAAATCATTATTAGTAGCTTTACGTTTTTTATTGAACATTAGCTTTCTTCTCCTTCCTTACTTTTTCTTTTGCTTTTTCTGCAACGTCTTTTCCGAGCATTGCTTCGTTTTCTTGAATTATAAGTTGTGCTAAGTTATTTATTATGTCATCTTCTGTTTCAACTTTTCTTTGATATTCTTTCTCTTTTTCTGTTTGAACTTGTGCAATTTTATCACTTGCCAAATTAACTGCGGCATCTTCTATTTGTTTGTCTAACATTTCCATTTTCTTATCCATGTAATCTGGCGCTGTTGAATATAACTCGTTGTATCCCGCTTTAATTGCCTTATCAACACCGAAAACTTCGGCATCCTCTCTGTTATATGCAAAATATAGTAAATCTGCAAGTTCTGTTGATGAAAGTACTCTTCCCATAACACCTGATACGGACAAAGTTCTTATTATAGCCTGTGCTCTTGTGTATAATTCCGAGAAAGCCATCTCTCTAACTTCATCTTTGTCAAAATCATTTTGTCCAAGTTCTTCTGAATAATATGGAATTACCATATAATATTTTTTGTTTAATATATTTCTATTTAAACTCATCTTTTCTGTGTTGTATATAATGTCTTTACCATATTCATATAAGTTTTTGTCTTTTGTAAACTCATATAAAGCTTGTTTTTTCTGTTCTGCTGTGGCATTTGGTGATGCCATTATATTTTGATATCTCATCTTTTGTCTGCTATATTCTTGTTCTATTTTATCAACTTCTGCTTTATAAGTTTGGATGCTACTCTCCAAGTTAATTTTTCTTGTTTGTGTATATATTTGAACTGGGTGTGATAAGGTGTTTAAAAATTGTATAAATCCTTCTTCAACTCCAACTTTTTCTGCTTGTGACATTAAGTCGTAATTAATACCTTGGCATTCAACAACCATTACATATCTAGCACCTTTTTTCTGTATAATCATGTTATCTTCAATTTTATCGAATTCCATGAAGTCGAAAACTGAACCAACATTAAAAGTTTTTGATGAAGATTTTTTTACTGGTTTAGACTCTGCTACTGCACTGTCTTCTTTCTCTTTTTGTTTTTCTTTAACTTTCATGTTTAAATATATAAAAATAAGTGCTACTGCCAAAGCAAACATTATTGCAAGCATTACATATAATATAATCGTTAAAAATGATGTATTATCTGTCATTTGTATTTTCCTCCTTATCATCATAGATGTAAATTTTGTTTCTCTTTTGTTTAAATTTTATTGCTCTTTTTATTACATCGTCCACGTTTTCGCCACCAACAACTTTAGTTGCCTTTAATATACCTATGTTTGGTACTTTTAACATTCCTATTGAATACCCAATTAATGCACATAATACAACCATAGCAATTCCAACAACGGTTAGGCTCATTAGCTTAAATATTAAATAAAATATTAATCCAACGCCAACTCCTACTGCACTATATATTAAGCTTTTTGTTGTAAAAATGAATAGAATCCTACCTTCTCCTTTTACATTTCTAGGCACATTATATGTTCCCATAGACTTCCTCCGTTTTAACATAATATTATATATTAAATTATAGCACATATTGTAACAAAATGTAACCTAAAAACAAAAAAAAGTGCATTTACATGCACTTTTAATTTTATTGTAATACTTATGTAATACTTATGAAATATTATTTTGTTGATACTGAAGTTGATAATGAGTAAATAACTCTTACTAATGATGTACCAGCAAAAATAAGAACTGCACCAACTATATATGGTATCATTGTTTTCTTGTATTCTGCTTTTTCTGAAGCACTACCCATCATATATTTAATACCAATAACTAATAATACAATTACTGCTATAACAATACCAACAACTTGAATTATTGTAACAATGTTATTACCAACTTTAGTTAAGTCATTAGTTTGAACATTACCATTTCCATTTAATCCATTTAGAACTGTATTTGGATCAACTGCTAGTACAGTTCCTGCTATAGATGCAACTAACATTATTGCTAATAATAGTGTAGATATTACCTTTATAGATTTTTTCATGTTTATTCCTCCTTATTTTTCTATTTTATTAAAGCTTACTTTCGTAAGAATATTAATAACTATTTTATTATGCAAGTGGTTGTAACAATTGAAGTAGCAATTTCCAGATTCCAAATGCTCCAAATATTATGATACATCCAATTATATATACAATCAAATTTTTCTTTACATCCGCCTTTTCGCCTAGGCTTCCTGTTATAAATTGTATTCCTAATACAATTCCCCATATGAATGCTACTGCAATCCCTATTACTAATAAAACATTATATAATGTATTTGATCCTTCTTTGAGAGCGTCATTGTTTATAACATTTCCTCC
>ERZ779869.3290-NODE-3290-length-12642-cov-3.449511_pt1 | contig 12642 bp, 8 predicted proteins | sample MGYA00511557_ERZ779869 | MGnify/ENA primary metagenome ERZ779869 (study PRJEB29588, sample SAMEA2154620) | human gut metagenome | biome: human gut; feature: human-associated habitat; material: faeces | place: Denmark | collected 2008/2010 ...
CAGCTATGGTGCTGTCTTCAGTAGGTGCTTTCGCACAGCAGGCTGCAGGTACAACAACTATTCAGCCTAAGGTTGGTTTGAACGTTTCTACAATCGGTGACGGCGATTGGAAAGCAGGTTTCGCTGCCGGTGCTGAATTGCAGTATCAGGCTACAGACAAGTTAGGTCTTGCTGTTGGCGCTCTCTACTCTGCTCAGGGAACAAAGTCTGATCACGTAACTTGGACTCCAGGATATATCAACGTACCTGTAACATTGAACTACTATGTAGCTCAGGGTCTCGCTCTCAAGGCAGGTTTGCAGCCAGGTTTCATGGTAAACAAAGATGACGCAGAAGGCATTAAGACATTCGACCTTTCTGTACCAGTAGGTCTCTCTTATGAGTATTCTAACCTGGTATTCGATGCTCGTTACAACATCGGTGTAACTAAGATTGCAGACGGTGTTGATAACTACAACAACGTAATCCAGATTACTGTAGGTTACAAGTTCGCTCTCTAATCGAGAACTCTTGATAAGACAAAATAACAATCCCCGTTCTTCATTACGAAGAGCGGGGATTTCTTTTTTCCTCGTCATATCTGTTTGAAATAAGCCCCACGTAAACATGGAGTGAGGCTTACTATCGTTTTAAATGAAGCTTACTTCATTTTCTTTTCTAGAACATTCTACCGCCTGGACGACCACCACCAAAACCGCCATTGAATGGACGGCCATGGAAGTTTGGACGGCCACCAGGACCACCAGGACCTTCAGGTCCACCCCTGCGGGCATCCTTGCCTCCGAAGAGATTCAGGCGGTAAATCACATGCAGCATCGCATAGCTGTTGATGGCATTATACTCCGTATCCGTGCGGGATGTAGCAGAAATGGCACGAGAGAAGGTGCTCTGCTGGCGGAGAATATCGTAGAACTGCAGCATGATGGTAAGAGGCTTGCCTTTCAGAAATCCCTGAGAGAGCTGCGCATTCCATACAAACTCATCCGTATTCATGCTGCTGTCGCTATAACCGCGGCGGCTGCTGATAGAGAGGCTTGAGTTCAGACTGGTACCCCAAGGCGCTGTAAGCGTCATGCTTGGTCCATAAGAGAACTGCCAGGTATTGAGGTTGCTGTTAGGCTGCAACTTGTTTGTAGCATGGTTATAATTCAATGTTCCATCGAGTGAAAGCTCCAGCCAGTTGTTGCGATAGCTGAAAGAGAGGCGCTCTCTCCAAGTAGTACTGCGGGTGGTATTCTTCTGTGAATCAGACTGCTTGTCGAGACTCAGATAACTCACATAGTTGTTGTAACCCAAGTAGGTGTCGGTATTCAAGTTCCATACACCAGCACTATCGATAGAGCAGTTGAACATAAAGGCTCCCATCACATTCCAGTTGCCATTGATATTCTCAGGTCGGGTGATTCTACCACCAGTCTTCTCATCGTAGGTCACCTTGTTGCTGATGCTATTGTTGGTGGTAGAGAAGTTGATGAAAGTCATGACACCCTTGTTGTGGTTCTGCACGAAATTGTTGTAGAACAATCGGAAGTTCTGGGTGAACGATGGCTTCAAGCCAGGGTTACCCTTCGAGATGTTCAGCGGGTCGCTGTTATCTGTGATATCAAGCAACTGAGAGATGCTTGGCTGAGAAGTGGTACCACGGTAGTTCACACGCAGGTTGCTCATCTTTGAGAAGCGATAACGGAAATCGAGGGTTGGACTGATATTCGTTACGTTGCGAACGGTATCTACATGCACTCCCTGATAATCCTGGATATACTTCGACTGTTGTGGCTGAATCATCACACCGAAGTTCAAGTTATACTTCTGACGGACGAATCGCATCATCACCCGGATATCGTGAGTGTAGTTGCGATACTCAGAGAAACGGCTCTGATCATCATCCTTGTAATCTTCGAGATGACCGGCAAACGGATTCAGATAGCTGTCCCAACCACGGTACTCCTGATCACCACTCATAGCATACTTGCTAAAATCGTAGGTGCTGCGGTCGCTCTTGGAGTAGCTGTAAGTAAACTTATAGCTGAACTGCAGGAAGGTAGCCTTCCAGAGCGGCTCACTATAGGTCAACTGGCCCGCATAACTGTAATCCTTCGAAGGAGTCAGGTTATAGCGGTTGGTCTGATAAGTAGAATCCTTACCCTCCGCTGTCTGTACGAGATAGAGTTTGGCATTGTTGAGCGAGATGCTCTTGCTGTCATTATCCGTATATTTGGCATCCATACGCAAGGTGATGTTGCGTCCCTTGTTGCCCAACTTGCGGTTCACCTGCAGCATACCCCTGATATTGTTATTATCAGAATAGGTGATTCCGTTAGTCAACTGACTGTTCACCATAGCCTCGGCCTTGTCCAACTCCTCAATACCTTCCTCAGAAAGAGGGTCTTTGGAGGTAATGGTATAAGGATCCTTGTTGTAAGAAGCCGACTGGCTGCCACTCAATCCATCGCTGGTACTCCAGGAGATGGAAGGACGGAAGAGGATATTGGTCATGGAATCAGGCATCCATTCCAAGCGGATGTTGCCGTTCCAGCTGTTGCTGCGGGAGAAATTCTGAGTCAAGCTGTTGCTGAACGAAGAGCTGCTACCCATGAAGTTCTCGCTGGAACGACGGCTCCAAATATCGCCATCGCTGTGATTCCAGCGAAGTGAAGAATTGAACTTGAATTTATCTTTCAGTTCATAATTATAGTTAGCACCTATCATCTTGCTGGCATTCAAACCGTTAGCACCTCCGAAACCTCTACCGGGGCCACCGCCTCCGAAACCACGGTCGCTGGTGTTATTGGCATTGGCAAAGAGCATGAAGCGGTTGTTATCATTGAAATAACCTCCCATGCCACGCATATTGTAGCGGCTCTTGTTGCCCACACCCAGGTCGATATTGGAAATCAAACCCTTGTTCATACCCTTCTTGATACCGAAGTCGAGCACGGTCTCCTCCTCGCCATCATCAATACCGGTCACCTTAGAGAGATCACTCTTCTCATCGTATGCCTTGATTTTCTCGATGATGCTGGTAGGCAGGTTCTTCAGGGCAGTCTTGGTATCACCCGTCATAAACTCCTTACCGTCTACCAGAATCTTCTTTACTTCCTTACCATTAATCGTGATGGTACCGTCATCGCTCACCTCTGCACCCGGCAGACGCTTTACGAGTTCCTCTACTACAGAGCCTTCCGGTGTGCGATAGGCTGAAGAATTGTACACGAAAGTATCCTCTTTCAAGGTTACCTTCTGAGCCATGGCTGTTACCACTGCGCCTTTCAGCATGATAGCCTCAGCACCCAGCACAATCTTACCCATAGCCAGATCCTTGTTATCAGAAATTTGGATACGCTTCACAGTAGACTTGTATCCTACGCTCGAAATCTTGAGCAGATACTTACCATTAGCCGGAGCGGTGACGTGAAAGAGTCCGTTCTCATTACTGATGGCACCAGCCACATACGTGCTGTCGCTCTTTAGCAATTGAATAGTTACCTGCTCAATGGCCTCCTTGGTATCGCGGTCGGTAATCTGACCGGATATCAGTCGCTGCTGAGCAAAGGATGCTATTGCCATCAACAGCAGCAGCATCGTCAGAATCGATTTTTTCATTCTTATTTTTATTTGTTATTATTTTCAAATATGAGTGTTTTCACACATAATCGCTATGATATTCTATTATCATTTTTTGTTACTCGATTGTTTTGACGCGTTAAATACACCAAGGTTTAATTCATTATGAGATAAAAAACGCAAATTTAGCAACTTTTTTTTTGTATTGTCTCCATTTTAGTGTATCTTTGCACAAAAATTAATACGTTAGAATGTTATGGAACAAAGAGTAATCATATCAACCCAACTGGAAAGCGAACTGGTAAGTGCACTTTCTGAGTGTGAGCACGACAAGCTTTTTGTGCTTACAGATACTACGACATTGGAACTATGCATACCTGTATTGCAGAATTTTTACTGCATGAAGGAAGCCCATATCATCACTATTCCGGCTACCGATAGCCATAAAGACATCGAAAGTCTGATGATGGTATGGAAAGGACTGCAGGAGGGAGGAGCTTCACGCCACTCCTGTATGATTAATCTGGGCGGCGGTATGGTAACCGACCTGGGTGGCTTTGCTGCCAGCACTTTTAAGAGAGGTATCAACTTTATCAATATCCCTACCACCCTGCTGGCTATGGTAGACGCATCGGTAGGTGGAAAGACAGGCATCAACTTCGGCGGACTGAAGAACGAAGTAGGTGTGTTCAACGATTCTAAGTTCGTTATTCTCGATACAGAATTCTTAAAGACACTCGATGCAGAAAACATCTGTTCGGGCTATGCAGAGATGCTGAAACACGGTCTGATTTCTACAGAAACAATGTGGGAAGAACTGGTCAGTTTCGACCTCGACAAGCCTGATTTGAAGCAGTTGCAGCGCATGGTAGGCGACAGCGTGAAGGTAAAGGAGCGCATTGTAGAGCAGGATCCTCACGAGCAGGGCATCCGCAAGGCACTGAACCTGGGCCATACTTTCGGTCATGCATTCGAGAGTTGGGCATTGAAGCGCAAACCTATCCTGCATGGTTACGCTGTGGCATTCGGTCTGATTCCAGAACTCTATCTGAGTGTTGCCAAAACCGGATTCCCTACTGAGAAGATGCGCCAGACCGTAAACTTCATCAAGGAATTCTATGGTACACTGGATATTACCTGCGATGACTATGATGAGCTCATCGAGCTGATGCACCATGACAAGAAGAACCAGAATGGCATCATCAACTTCACGATGCTGGGTGGCATAGGCGATATCCGTATCAACCAGACAGCTACGACAGAAGAGATCAAGGAAGCACTTGACTTCTTCAGAGAAGGATAATTCAGCTAAGGAATCTTTCTTCAGAGAATCCCTTTAAAGAAAGATAGAGCGCTTCGGCTTTCCGGTTTCGGTAAGCGGGAGATGCTCTACATGAAGGAATTCCCTTGGAATCCAATATTTATGATCAGATAAGAGGCGGCGAACAGTCGCCTCTACTTTTTCTATCTCCTCATCTTCCGTCAGGAGGACTGCAATCTCTCCAAACTTCCCGTCTTTCTTCTTGGCTATCATGAAAGGTTTTTCAAGATAAGGCTTCAACAGAGCCTCAACCTCTTCTATCTGTATCTTGATGCCTCCGCTGCAAATCACATTGTCTTTTCTGCCTTTGATGCGAAAACGGAGTTTTTCCACCTTATTATATATATAGGATTCTATTTCCACTATATCGTTCGTTACCAGGGGCTCTGCACAGACCTGCGGAGCATCTATCACCAGACATTCTTCATCGGTCTGACTGATTTTCACACTATCGAAAGGCTGGTACCATTCGCTGGCCTTATCACCATTAATTCTTCTCAGGGCAATATGCGAGAGCGTTTCGGTCATTCCGTAGGTACTCCAGATGGCAATATCGCCGGGAAGAGCCTTCAGTTTCTGTTCGAGAGCCTCATCTATGGCTCCGCCACCGATAATAAGATGCCTGATGCAGCAGAGACGAGCCCGCTCTTCAGGAACCTGCAGGGTGTTATAAACCTGCATCGGGACCATCGCAGCGAAGGTAATCTCTTCATTTACATCTTTCAAAGGATGCCCACTTGGGCAAACAGAAATAAGATGGAGATGGCGCTCTATACTCCGCACCACCACCATCTTACCTGCAATATAATCGAGCGACATACAGAGCAGGGCGCTATCACCAGGTTTCAATCCCAGGAAATCACAAGTGATGCGGGCCGAGTTGAGCATCCGCTTTTTCTCAACCAACATCGGTTTAGGCTTGCCTGTAGAACCACTTGTATGAACAAGCATCCGGTCGCTACCGTTATTCCATTCTGAAAGGAATTCTTCTAAAGTCATTTTACTACAAACAGTTTGTCACCACGAATCTCCAAAGGCATCGGTATATTATCAGTAAAGAGCTGTCCGGTGCCCAAGCCTTGCGGCATCTTAACATTAGGACCATATACTTTAGCTGCATAATGAGCAATAGCATTCAGACCGATATTACTCTCAAGAGCAGAAGTAATCCAGCTGCCGATACCACGCTGGTTAGCCAGTTCTATCCACTCGTTACATCCATAGATTCCGCCATGAAGTGAAGGCTTGAGGATGATATACTGAGGACGGACCGTATCGAGCAAAGCCTGCTTCATACTCCGGACATTCACACCAATCAACTCCTCGTCTAGGGCGATAGGAAGCGGTGTTTCGCGACAGAGCTGGGCCATCTTAGGCCACTGATGCTGCTTGATAGGCTGCTCAATCGAATGAATGTCATATTTAGCCAAAGCCTCCAGCTGACTCATTGCATTCTCCGGCAAAAAGCCACCATTGGCATCTACACGCAACTCAACCTGCTCCTTGGTATACACATCACGGATGCGCTTGATGAGATCGAGTTCCTTGAAAAAATCGATGGCACCGATCTTCAGTTTCACGCAATGGAAACCCGCCTGGAGCTTCTCCTCCAGTCGTGCCAGCATCTCCTCGTAGGTTCCCATCCACACCAATCCGTTGATGGTGATGCCCTCTTCTCCCCTACCGAAAGGAGAGTCGAAAAGTTCTGTCAGGTTCTCCATTCCGGCAGGAACAGAAACCCCTTTCTGCTTCAACATTTCTGAAGAAGAAGATGCTCCTTCAGCAGGAACAATCTCCAAAAACTTCTTCGCTGCATCGAAGAACGAAGCGAAGGCTGTTTCCAAACCGAAGGTGATGCTTGGATAAGCACGAATCATATCGTATGGAATGCGTCCCATCTGCTCCACCATCTGACAAACCTGTCGCAGGGTCATCTCATATTCCGGTTTGGCATCGCAACTGAGATCAGGGAGCGTAGCACACTCTCCCACTCCCTCTACTCCCGGCAATTCATCCGATGTAAGGGTGAGATAATAACTGTGTCTCGTGGTATATACGCCACGAGACGTGCCTGCCGGCTGCTTAAAGTGGAGCGTGCGCTCCGAGATTTCTATCTTATACATTCTTTATATAATCTATATATCAATACAATTGAATTCTTCACTCTTCGTTCTTCACTTCCCTTCCCCTACTTTTTCTGTTTCAATTCGTAGAGATCCTTGCGGCGGTCGCGAAGATTTCTTACAGCACCGTAGGTATGAAGCTCATTCAAGAGATTCAGGTCAACATCTGATACGAGAATCATCTCGGTATTAGGTGTTGCCTCTGAACGCTTGCCATCGTTAGGGAAAGCAAAGTCGCAAGGGGTGAACACGGCGCTCTGGGCATACTGGATATCCATGTTGTGAACACGTGGCAAGTTGCCCACACTACCCGCAATGGCTACATAGCACTCGTTCTCGATGGCACGCGCCTGTGCACAGACTCTTACTCGGGAGTAAGCATTCTGGGTATCGGTCATGAATGGCACGAAGAGAATCTGCATGCCATCCTCAGCCATTAATCTTGACAACTCAGGGAACTCCACATCATAGCAGATGACGATACCAATCTTACCGCAATCGGTATCAAAGGTCTGGATATGGCTAACAGCACTTCTGCTCATCTGGTGTAACATGAATCTTCTCGTACATGTCTACGCTACCATCTCTGCGGCAGAGGAAGCCCACATTATAGAGGGAATCGTCCTTGAGATAAGGCATACTACCCGTGATGATATTGATGTTGTAACTGATGGCCAACTCGCGGAAACGGTCACGGATTTCTTCGGTATACTGCGCCATCTTTCGGATGCTCTGCGCCTCACCCAAGTCGTTGAAACGAGCCATCAAAGGCGCATTGAAATACTCAGGGAAGAGGATAAAATCGCTCTTGTAATCGCTCACAGAATCAACGAAGAACTCAACCTGTTCGAAGAGGTCATCCACCGAAGCGTATGGGCGCATCTGCCACTGTACCAATCCGATTCTTACGGTTGGCTTGCGGTCTACATAAGAATCCGTAGGTGGCTGATAATAGATGTTATCCCACTGCAAGAGGGTGGCGCAGTGTTCACTCTCCTCATCGCTAGGAAGATAGTTGCGGATTACGCGGCGCACATGGAAATCATTGGAAAGCTGGAAGGTAAGAACCGGGTCATAGATTTCACGGTTTCTTACATGCTCGATATACTCCTTAGGGCGCATCTTATCGGCATACTTGTGATAGTTTGGTATACGACCGCCAAACATGATAGCCTTCAAGTTGAGCTTCTCGCAGAGTTCCTTACGATACTCATACATACGGCGAGCCAGGCGCAAACCACGATAATCAGGGTGGATAAATACCTCGATACCATAAAGAATGTTTCCATTAGGATCGTGGGTATTGAAGGTTTCATTACCCGTAACCTGAGCATAGGTATGATCGCCCTTCACCATATTATAGTTAACGATGATAGAGAGCGCACAGCCCACAATCTTATCATCAACGATAATAACCACCTGACCCTCAGGGAAGATAGTAATGAGTTTCTTAATCTGTTCTTTTGTCCAAAATACATCTGAGTCTGCGTAAATACGCCTAAATGACTTGGCAAGCTGATCATAATCCTCCATACGGAGGTTGCGCATGCCTACCTTTTCGATTTTTCGAGTTGGTTCCATAACAACTGTATTTTTATTATTATCTAAATCCGGGTGCAAAGATACAGCAAATTATAGATACGACAAAAAGTTTTCGCAAATAATTGACATTTACGAAAACTCTTTTCATGTATTTCACACAAAGAGCGCGTTTACGCTTAAAATCAGATGCTAATATTTGGCATTTTCCTGTGGAATCGCTTTATCATGATCATCCAGATAAAACAACTTCACAGGATGATACTTCTCACTTGCCACAGAATATTCATCCTGGCGATAACGGGTCAGGATGCCTCCTATCCCCAACATCGTATGAAAAGCCGAAAGACTCGTCTGTACCTGTTGGGTACGATGACCAGACAAAGTTTTCAGTATTCCCGGATATTGTTTTCCATAACCAGATGATGTCCAGATGATGAAAGGAACATGCAGCTCATAATCAGATGCCTTCGGGGCGGCGTGCAGAAAGAGGCGACGGTCATCATCAAAGATATTCTCTCCATGGTCGCTGGTATAGAGCATCGCCGATGTAGGTTGGCTATATACCCCATCCGTCTTTGCCTGAGTCTTCTCCCATTTCTGCAGACGTTCTACGATACCATGCAGGATATAATCGGTATACCGGATGGTATTATCGTATGCATTCAGCAGGTCACGCCGGTTCTCTGGCTTCGCTTCGCTCTTACAGTCAGGTTTAAAGAAAGCGAAATTACGGGGATAGCGCTCCTGGTAATTAAAGTGAGAACCATAAGTATGAAGTACCACGAAGAGTTTCCGATAACGGTATTGCTTGGATGAAGAAGCATCTGCCGCAGGCAATATCCCATCCAACTTCTGCAACAAATCACTATCATAATGATTATCTTTTGCAGAAGCACCTTCCTTCAGGAAGTAATGTTCATCAGCCTGTTCGCCAAGGAAATCAATAAAAGAATGATTAGGCAGCTGATTGCTGATAAATACGGTATGAAATCCCGCCTCCCTGAAAGCAGCCAGGATACCTTTCTCATGAAAGAGACGTTCGAAATCCTCTGCTGATGCAGCCGACAGGAGCATAGGAACACTCTTATGCGTAGTATTACTCTGGGTTGTAGCATCGGGAAAAGCTATGATTCCAGGAGTCTTGGAAAGCAAAGGATTGGTATCGCGCGGATAGCCATAGAGACTGAAATTGTGGGCTCTCGCCGTCTCTCCTACCACCATCACATACACCTCGGGAGCCTCTGCATCGTGCTCGCTCCTGGCATCAAACCTGAAATTTCTGCTTGCCTCCCTGTAATTCTCTGAAGCCGCATAACGCTCGAAAGCAAGATAGAGATTATAGCAAACGTTAACAGGATAAAGCTGGTTGCGCAAGCGATAATCATCTACAGCCACATAGCAAGCCAGCAGACAGAATAAACCGACAGCAGCTATCTCCAAAGCCCAACGACGCACTCGATGCTGGAGTTGAACCACTATCATCCCTTTCTTGCTGATATTGACAATGGCCAGAACCAGCAAAGGAAGATAAACCACAAAAACACCCACCACGGCAGGCAACAGATTATCAAGCAGTTCCTTCACCTCGCCAGGATTGGTAGTTACAAGATTCAGAAACATATCTACCGCTATCACTCCCGTCCCGAAGAGATAAAGCAATACCAGTTGGAAGGCAGCGAAAAAAACAAAAAGAAAAGCCCACCAGATCATCTTACCCGGGCATCTGGTTAACGAAAAGAACCACATGTAGAGTGCCAAAGGCAGCAACACATTGGCACCACAAGCCCAAGGAGCCAGACATTCAGTATAGCACAGAGCTATATTAGGCAACAACAATGCTACCACAGCATACCCGTAAAGGAATGCGCCCGATGACACCTTATTATATATATCCGTAAAACTGTTCATTCTACTTTTTCATTAACACTTTAAAGAGCATTATCAAACTCCATAAAGAGCATTATTACTAAAACGCTTCATTGATATTGAAGAGAAAACCAGACTGCCCCGACTTACCGAATCCATAATCCAGACGTACATTCACATTCTTCTTAAATTCCCAGCGATAACCTACACCGGCATTCGGCAAAATCTGTTTAGAGCGCAATGCCGAGAATTTCGGGAAGATGGTTCCTGCTCCAACCCACACTACGATTCCATTACGCTTCCATACATGTTGGCGCAACTCAACCGTAGCTTCCAGAGAATGTTTATCGCGATAACGGCCTTCATAATAGCCACGCATGGAATGAGTACCACCCAATTCAGCCATCATTCCCCACGAAGGATTACCAAAGTTGAGGTTAGCCCTAATGTCTTCGGCAAGAACCGTACCCTTACCCAGTCGCTGATAGGCATCAAAACGAAATGCCGTCGTACTGAAAGCATAATCATTTCCCATAAATCCAGGTCTGAACATCTGATTGATATTCAGAAAGATACCACGATGTGGATTCGTAAGATTATCTCTGTTATCATATACCAGAGAAACGCCAGCTCCTACATTCCAAGTATGCTGATCCATGCCTTGCAGTAATTCCGGACGCTCAATATGTTTACCTATTACATAGTCATAACTCGCCATCGGTCCGATATAGAAATTATCTGCTACACGAAACAGGAAGCTAACTTCAGCCTGAGCCTGCCAACGCTTCATGTCACTCTTATTGGCATCGTTATCGCCCATCTCATAGCCTATTCCCCAAAAATCAGCGGGAAAAGAATAGAAATAAAGGTGATAATCGATGCGATATCTTCCTTTAGGAGCAATATGGTTACCACGGACACCCAACATATAGAAACCTACAGAACTGACATCACCATAAAGCGAGACATTAGAAGGAGGAAGAATACTGTCATTCGGATCAGTACGGTATAGTCCTGCTGCCACCAATCCCAATCCAAACTTGGTATCAGAGGCATAATGAGGACCACCTATCACACTAAAATCGAAACGCTTATGCTTCTTGTTTTTGTTGGAATCATTAAAGTAGTCAAGAATCCGGTTCACCCATGATTTCCCGGCACGTAAAGCCATCGTATCCACCTTCTCTGCAGATGAGATACTATCGGTTACAGAAAGCTCAGAGGCATAGCTGCCCAATGCCAACATCATAATAAGTATTGTCAGAATATGCTTCATTTTGTTGATTTTATTATTTTAATACACTAATGCTACATTATCAATCCACAAGGTATTGCCTGGAGTTCCGATATAGGCTCCACCATCGGATGAGGAGAACTGAAGAATCAGATGAGTAGGTGTTTCGTTAGCACTCGCCCATCCTACTTCTTTTACCGGCACACTCTTACCCTTGCTGTTACGGGCATAGTCAGTGGATCGCAGTCCCATAGTAGCAGCCTGATAACCTGCCATGTGGCGGATATCGCCATAATGGATTGTATAGGTAGCATCTTCCACCCATCTATTGGTACTCTTTCCGAATCTGACTACCATCGTACCCACACGTTTAGCTGTTATATTTCCCTTAGCATCTTCATGCCGTTTCTGCAGATAGAGCACAGCTATAGCATGATCTCGACCTGCAACCGTAGAGGCTCCGCTAAATCCATTCTGCTTGATACGATTGGCTGCATTAGGAAAAGAAGTCTTATAATCAAAGCGCAAAGCCTTAGGACGTGCGGTGAATGGTATACCCCAGTTGATGGCTTTAGGACCATCCTTGGTACTTGTTATCGGTTCACGAACATTACCCAGAAAGAGAGAACCGGCAGCCAAGACCTTGATATTGATGAGTCCCAGCACTTTTACTTTCTCAATATGGGTTACCAGTTTGGCACAATATCCACTACCATGTTTATCACGAAACACAGAGTTATTCGTCTTATAGATGCCCGATACATGTGCCAGGACATTAGAGGAACCCCAAGGCGAACCACCCTTATTGGTATAAGGAATATTACCATTGACAGTCATATTAGGTCCAACGGCATAAACTGTTTTCTGATTTCCTCCGATAATGCCTGATTCTTTGATATTCCTGACTACCCAGTGGTCCATATTACCATATTTAAAAGGAACCACCTTTCCCTGTCCCTTAACGGGAAGGCACGGCAAGGTAGCAACCGCCA
>ERZ779869.3291-NODE-3291-length-12637-cov-7.382292_pt1 | contig 12637 bp, 14 predicted proteins | sample MGYA00511557_ERZ779869 | MGnify/ENA primary metagenome ERZ779869 (study PRJEB29588, sample SAMEA2154620) | human gut metagenome | biome: human gut; feature: human-associated habitat; material: faeces | place: Denmark | collected 2008/2010 ...
TTCAGACCTTCTCCCGGTAAATTCTCCGGGGGAGTAAAAGACCGGTCTTTTGGTCCGGAGAGCATTTTTTGATGGAAACACACGTCGAGAAGCTCGACCTTTGATCGTCAATTTTTCTCTGCTATATATTAATTTTGTAACCTTTTATTAAGGTAACATGTTTGTAATCAAATAATAATGCAAGAATAAACTTGCAGAGGACATGCGTTCAAAAAATCAAGAGGTCGACCCCTTATTCGCGCCATTTATAACAAAAGTCTTTTCGGCTCAGAGAATTTTTCGAGTTTTGCGAAATTCGCTTTTCAGAACAAACGACCTGAAGGCAACATTCGGACAACGTCAATCCTGTCGACCAATATTCAACTTTTATGCTATTCTAATTCCGGTCAGCAATCAAAAAATAGAAATTCCCCCTATTGTAAACCAATCATTTATGGTATATATTCACCGTATCAGTTTGCTATAAGACATGAAATACAGGAGGAGAAAATCATGCCTTTTGAAATTGGGACTTTTTCCGTTACGTTATTTGCACTCCCGCAGGATTTGCCGGAGGACTATATAGATTTGCTGAATGCTAATCGTGCCGGCTGCATAGATTTGGTGAAAGATGAGCCTGAGATTGGCTGGGCGTCAGGACGTTGCCTGCTGGATTCAAAAATAGAACAGAGCACCGTGCTTTGGAACAATCTGATTTACATCAGTCTGCGCAAAGCGGAGCGCAAGATTCCATCTTCTATGCTAAAGGCATGGTGCCAGCAGGAGGAACTGGTCTGGATGCGCGCCAACGGACGCAGCAACGTGTCCTCGAAACAGAAGAAGCAAATTAAGGCGGAGGTGATTGAAAAGAATCTGATGTCGATTCCTCCAACGCTTTCCTCTATTCCAGCAGTCATTGACAGGGCAAATCACATGCTCTATCTCGGGACGTCCTCCTCCGCACAAATAGACCTTTTTATCGAATATTTTATCAAAATATTCCAGTTTGAACCGGTACAGATCAATCCAGACTATTACAGTGAAATGGAGTTTGGGAAGCATGCCGATGAACTTCCTGTGATTGAATTCTCCGCCCGGGCGGATGGTGAAACTGTTCCCGGACGAGATTTTCTGACCTGGCTGTGGTATTTTTCCGAACAGGAGACCGGCGGCATGCTGGAAATTCCAAAAGTCGGGGAATGTGCCTTTACGATTGAAGGTCCATTGACATTTGCGCTGGCAGGCGAAGCCGATGGAGCAGCGGAAAACACCCTCAAGAACGGGAACAGTCCTTTACGGGCGGCTGAGGCAAAAGCTGCACTTTCAGTTGGCAAAAAGCTCAAGAAGGCGAAATTCTATCTGGAGCACGAGGAAAAAGTCTGGCAGGGAATGTTTGATGCGGACACTTTTTCCTTTAGTGGAATGAAACTCCCTGAAGGCGAAGAAATGGAACCGGACGACCGTCTGGAGGAACGCATGGAGTACATGAATACATTCCGTCTGGCGCTTGCGGCATTCTTCAAAAAGTTCGTAGAAACGCTTCTTTCTTCAGACTGGGAGTTCGAAGAAAGGAAAATCCGGGAATGGGTTGTGGAACGTGATGAGAGATAACTCTGCGTCAAGCAAATAAGAAACCTTGAAGTATGAAACACGAAAAGCAGAAGATACTTGCGGCATTCGACCTGGAGACATCGGGGCTTGACCCGGCTGTTCATGATATTATTGAAATAGCCATTGTACCTCTGAATCCAGATTTCAAACGGTCGGATCTACCGGAATTCACAGCCCGGATAAAAGCCGTCCATCCAGAGAATGCCGATCCTGAATCCTTGAAAATCAGCGGGCTCAACCCGCTTGAGGGCGAAGACATCCAAAAGGTTGCCACGGATATAATCATGTGGATGGCGGATAATCATATTGAACGTATAGAGGCGGTGGGACATAATCTCAGGTTTGACCTGGATTTCTTCCAGATAAAGTTTCCATCGCTTTCTCGCATATTTTCCAGATATTGTCACGACAGTATGCAACTCGCCATTGTCATCAATGATATTTCCTTACTGCAAACAGGGAAGAAACTTTTTCCGAGCGTCAGTTTGCGGAACCTGAAACTTCAGCTTGGGCTGGAGGAGCCGGTTCAGCACCGGGCCATGGATGACGCGCTTGACGCGGCGGAACTTTATCGTCGTCTGCAGACAAAGCTGATCATCAACTGACAGGAACGATTTTTATGCCGAACATTCAAAAAATCTTGAACGAAGAAATCCGCCGTTTGGCTCGCAGAGAAATCAGGAGCGAGCTTGTAAATCTGAAGGAGCAGCTTGCGTTGATGCGAAAAAACATTACGGAACAAAACCGCAGAATCAAGGCGTTGGAGGACGTGGTTCCCGCGCCTGCGAAGCCGGTGCGGTCACCCGTAAATCCTTCGACTGCAGCAAAGCCGGTACGTGTTACGGCAGGTCGGATCAAAAAGCTGCGAATGGAGCTTTGCCTTTCCCAAAGGAAATTTGCCATTTTGCTGGGCGTCAACCCTAACTCGGTTTACTATTGGGAGTCCGGAAAAATCGAGCCGAAAGAGACCCAGAAACGCAAAATTGCGGCAATCCGTGATGCAGGGAAACGCGAGTTGGCGAAATTGATGGCGGAAAAGAATATTGTGATAAAATTGAAAGCTCCGGGAAAGCCGGGAGAAACAGTAAATGAGCAAAAAGAGCAAAGCGGAAAAACGCAAAGCCAAACTCAAGGCGAGAAAACAGCAGATTGCCTTTAATGAGCAGAGTCTTTCCGCACGTCTTTCCTGCGCCTTGGAAAAATTATGCGAACCGATAATGCCGGAATACATAGACGACTCCAACGGGCCGGATCTTGTTGGTCGTCGGATTGTCTGGCGTATGGGACAGATCGCGTGGAACATCGTGGTTACCGGGCGCAGAGAATCTGTTTCAGAGGCGTTTCAGCATACCCAACTGAATGCGGAACAACAGGAAACTGTTCGAAATGAAATTATCGGATTGATCAAACGGAAAATTTCAGACTTCCCAACTCAGCGTACAGCCATCCGGGATTTTTCTGTATTGCTTGTCAGCGGTGTCCCTCGGGTCAAAGTACGTCCGGGCGATACATTCCCGAAGATACCGTTTCCAGAGTTTAGCGAGCCGGAAAGCGAACCGAAGGCCGTTTCGGATGTCACTCCGGATGTTGTTCGTGCCCTACGCAAAAGGTTGAAATTGACGCAGGTTCAGTTTGGCGAAATCTTTGGCATGACGTCGAAAAAAGTTTCCGCTTGGGAACATGGCAAAGCAGAACCGACCGAGGAACAAAAACAAAAAATTCAATCTTTGCTGAAAGAAAATAATGAGCAAGAACGGGAAACATGCTAATAATATACCGCGTCGCAAACGTATGGCACGGGAACAGAGGCTGCAGTCGGCCAAATCAACAGGCTTTCTCTCAAAGCATATTGCGAAAGATATGGTCAGGCATTATGCCCGCTGGTATGGCGTTGATCTGTTGTGTGCGATTGCGTCAATTGGGCTTTGAAGTATCTCCTGAACAGGAAGAAGCTGTCAAAACCACTCTACGGAATCGCCTGGAACAGAAACGGAAAAGTCAGGAAGAATCATTCAGTGCGGATATCTCATGTGATTCCGATGAAACATTTGCATTCATTGCCGGGTACACGTCTGGAGGAGCGCCATATGGGGTTACGTGGGGTGAAATGGAAGATGCTGATGGAGAAGTGAAATAAATGAGCAAAAAAAATCACAAGGGCAGGATAAGTTTAGAAAAAGAACTTGAGGACATCTTTTCAGAATTGTCTTTATGTTCGGGCTTGCCTGTAGAAAATATTGACAACGGGAAAACCGGAAGAAGTGGAAAAAAAAGAGGTCGGCCACCAAAAAATTCCTGTCGGGCATTGATCCCGTTGGACACTGCAAAAATCCGCCGGGGGTATCTGAAGGAATATAAGCGCCGGAAAAAAGTCCTTGAAAGGTTGGAGGAGCAACTTCAACGGTATGAAGAATCAGACGAGCCGGAGTACCGTAAATTGTAAAAGATAAGACTTCATCTGACAAAACAAGGGAAATGATGCTATATTGAAAGAGCATCAAAAAGAGAAAGGATGATCAGATGAATCTCGAAGCCAAAATTATTAAACCGAAACTGGGACTTTTGGAGTTGAGTCGCCAACTTGGCAGCGTAACACAAGCGTGTAAAGTCTTTGGCTATTCCAGAGACAGTTTTTACCGTTTCAAAAAGCTTTATGAGGAAGGTGGCGAACTTGCACTTCGTGATATTGTCCGCTTGAACAGACCAAATCCTAAGAATCGAGTGGATCCGGAAATCGAATCCAGAGTAGTAAAAATTGCGCTGGACAATCCTGCCTTGGGGCAGCAGAGAGTTTCCAACGAATTACGCAAGGAAGGGTTGTTTATTTCTCCAGGAGGTGTCCGGTCAGTTTGGCAGCGTCATGATCTTGAAACCTTTCAAAAGCGCTTGAAAGCCTTGGAAGCCAAGGTTGGGCAGGAGGGGCTGATTCTAACGGAATCTCAGCTCCAGGCCTTGGAAAAAGCGAAAGAAGAAAAGCAGGCCGCTGGAGAGATTGAAACGGAACATCCTGGTTACCTGATTGCTCAGGATACGTTTTACGTTGGTAACATGAAAGGAGTCGGACGGATCTACCAACAGACCGTGATTGACACCTATTCCAAAGTGGCATTTGCCAAATTGTATGACCGGAAAAATGCACTGGTTGCAGCCGATATGCTCAATGATCGTGTCATTCCCTTTTTTGACAGCAAAGAGATTCCGGTCTTACGTGTTTTGACAGATCGCGGATCGGAATATTGCGGCAACCGGGAACATCATGAATATGAGCTTTATCTCGACCTGGAGAACATAGATCATACAAAAACGAAAGCAAAATCCCCTCAAACGAATGGAATCTGCGAGAGATTTCATAAAACGATTCTCTCGGAATTCTATCAAATTGCTTTTCGGAAAAAGATCTACGAATCCATTGAGATGCTGCAGAATGATCTGGATGAATGGCTGCGGGAATACAATGAATTACGTCCGCACAGCGGAAAATATTGTTATGGAAAAACGCCTATGCAGACATTCTTGGATTCCTTGCCTCTTGCAAAAGAGAAAATGTTGCAGTATAGTAACGACATTCCAAACCAAAAGAAAATATGACAGATCGTCAGATGATGTCGTAACTTCTACAGGAACAAAACCTTTTACGCGAGCTGACGGAACAGATACATTTGTGTCAGAACCGATATGAAAAAATTCGCTTTCTAGCCCATGAATCCCATATCCGGCTGCCGCAATCTTTTCACGCAGTACCAGTGGCGCCAATACTTCGATCTGCCCGGCTTCCTCAAGTACCCACCGGATGACTTCATGCTCGATTGCAGGCTGTTGCTCGATAATCACACTGCCATCCGGCTGTTGTTCCATTTTGAACTTTTTGACGGAATGGTGTTCCCTCAGATAGAAAGCAATGAAATAAGTACAGTGTAGTCGAATGCCGGAAATTTGTTCGCAATTAACAGGCTATTTTTGCGGAGCCACATCAGAAGTTCCCGATCATATTGCACGTAATTACCGCATAAGCCATTGCCATGGAATAATCATCGGGAGAGTTGTCGCCGGCTTGCGGAGTAGCGACAAGGGAAAGGAGAGCATGGCCGATTTCGAAGCCTCTTCTGCACTTTGTGCAAAAACTCGCCTCAAATGATAATTTTGATATTGTTTTCCGGCAGGTTGAAAATCTTGAGGCGCATATATTCAAGATCTCGGTATCCATATGCTTGGCGAAGCATAGTCCGCACTTTGTTATTGAATCCCTCCATGGCGGCATTGGTTAGATTTCCGAAATGCCAGAATCCGAGAATCCCATCCCAATGTTGTAATATGGTCTTTGCCATTTTATGCAGCTGATCTGATTGAATTTGCAGTGCGGCCTTTACCCATCGAAGCAATGCGTCTTCTGCCTGAGAAGCATTTTGAGCAACGGCATAAATACTTCGCAAAGCTTCTTTCATCATATGAATATCAGCCAGCTCCTGAAAAGTTTGCTTGATCTTAGAGAGATATACTCTTGCTTCTGAGTTCAGATCTTCTTCATTTCGCAATAGAAGGAAGCGTTGATTTTTCAAAATGGCACGTTCTTCCGCATCCAGTTTTGCCGCGATTCTTCTCCTGACGAGATCCACTTTTTCATTCATCAATTTGATGACGTGGAAATGATCGAAAACAATCTGTGCAGACGGCAGGTTTTCTTTTACCCAGCAGATGAAGGCTTTTCCCATATCCATTGCTACAACTTCAATTTTAGCTTTTGAATTTCGCAAACGAATCAGAAAATTGCGGAGTGCGGCGCCGTCCTTTCCCGGAACAACGTGAATAACTGAACCGGAATCAAGATCTCGGACGATCGTCCAGTATGCCGTTTTTCCTGTCTCTGTATGACCGATGGCGATTTCATCAATTCCAATGTACTTGACATGCTTGAGCTTGACATGCTTGAATTTGCGTTTCAGATAACGTTTTTCGCAGGCCTTGACGACACGCCAATCGAGATGAAAATACTTGCTTATCGCATGGATTGTCATCTCTGGACGAAGTTCAATGATTGTTCGTTCCAACGCCTTGGTAATCCTTGCTTTGGGATGAGACAAAAATGGCAGTTCCTCCATAGTTAGATTCTGACACACGGGACAATAAATACGGTGAAGTTCTACCTCAAAATAAACTGGCATCCTTCCATAAGGCAAGCCCTGAATACGTCTTGTCCGACAGGGATACGTATTGACAGAACAATGGGAACATTTGGGACAACGAAATTCTTTCCGTTTCAGACGCTGAATGACTTTCCCATCAGAAAATTGGAAAGAATGATGTTGAAATCCATTGATTCCCTGTGTATGGTATGCAAGACTGGTCGACATTGTGTTCCTCCATGTTTATTGTGTGCAAACTAAAACATAGAGGCTGATGTGGCCAGTCGCTTCTTTTCCTCAAAGTTTTCCGAAAACTTTTTTCGGGAAACCTCAAAGTTCTCTTCTGACGGGTTCCCGAAGCTGTCAAGTTTCAAACGGAATAAAAGGGAGCAACGCGACCGATTATGCCGGATTGAGACTTGACTGCACAGGGGGGCCGGCTATTCTCTTCCCGTTTTTTGCACAAAGTGCAGAAGAACCATTTCGAAATACAAGGCTGAATATTCTTGAAAAAACAAGCCGCAGGATCGGGAAAAGCATTTTTCTCAAAATAGGGAACTTTATGCAACATTCAGGTTAACTGTCTTACTGTAAGAAAATTGCACAGCTCATTCTATTCGGCTTCTGTATTGTATTTATGCTTCTTGCACGCTTTGGTATTGACATTGAGTATGAATTAAGGTATAATTATCAGTGAACAAACGATACACTGCAACAGGGCGGAACAGGATTATGGACTGGAAAAGCATCCGAATTGAGCAGGACGACAACCTACCTTACTATATGCAGCTGGCGCGCGAGATTCGCCGGCTGATTCTGACCGGACGGATTCCGCTGGGGGAGAGGATTCCGGTTTCGCGCGAGCTGATGAAGATTTTCAAATTCAGTTCGACGACGGTGGAAAAGGGGATCGGCATTCTGGTGGAGGAGGGATTTCTGGTGCGCCGTCCGCGCATCGGCACCTTCGTCGCCGAAACGCTTCCGGTCAAGCCGCGCCGTCAGCGGAAGCACTCCGGCAAAGTCAAGGTGCTTTTTACGGATATCTTTCCATACGGGGATTTCTGGTTCCAGATTCTCTTCGAGCTTGAGCGCGGTTTGAGCGAGCTGGGGTGCGAGCTTGTTTTCCTGCGCCGTGAGAATTCCGCCGTGATCGATCCGAAGGAACTGGCCTCCGATTGTCTCGGCGTCGTGATGTGCGGCACGAACTCCCTGAGGCTCGCCCGCGAAGTGCAGGCGTACAAGACGCCGCTGGTGCTGATCGGCGGGCTTGATCACGATGTGTCGCATGAGTTCGGACTGGATTTGCTGATGCACGACGATGCCGAAGCCTGTTATTGCGGTGTGAAGCACCTGCTGACCCTCGGACATCGGGGGATCGCCGTACTGATACCGTGCGCCGACAGCCAGTATGGAAACCGCCAACGCAAAGGCGTCGAAAGAGTGATGTGTGAATTCGGGTTGACGGACCGGGAAATCCACATCGTCGGCTCCGAATTCGCGACCATCGAATCCGGGGAGGAACTGACGAAGGAGATAGTCTCCTGCTTTCCAGGCACGACGGCGATTTTCGTGATCGATGCGCCGATGGCGGCCGGTTGCCTGCGGGCGGCTGAACAGCTCGGGCTTTCCGTTCCGCAGGATTTGAGCATTCTGACTGCCGGCAGCCAGTGGCTCTGCTCGATCGTGAATCCGGCGTTGACCTCGCTGACGGCATACGATGAGGTGAAAATTGCCCGGCACGCGCTGGAGAAGCTGTTCGGGCAGATCGACAACCCGGAATATCGCAAAAGTATCACGGTGCTGCCGCGCGACAATAAAGTGGTCTTTCGCCGCTCCGTTCACGCTTTCCGGCGCGCCGGAATCAAATCGGCCCTTTAACCCAATCAATGGAGATTGATATGAAACATCGTTTTACTTTGGTCGAGTTGTTGGTTGTGATTGCAATCATCGCGATTTTGGCTGGAATGTTGTTGCCGGCATTGAATCAGGCGCGAAGTCAGGCTCGGCAGACTAAATGCCGCGGTAATCTGAAACAGTTCGGCATGGCCGATCAGATGTATATCAACGATTGTGACAATATGCTGCCTGTGAATTACGATTCTTCGAATTTCAGTTACCGCTGGGTCAATAATCTGGCCTATCTTGATTTGCTTGGTGTCGGTTATCAGGAGGATGGATGGGCCGTCGTTCCTGAAATTCTCTGTCCCAATGCCATCAGCGCAATGAAAAAAGCGAATGGTTTTGCGGAAATCATGAATTCGTATGGGCGGAATAACGAATTTGGCCCCAGCTGGAATGATCCCCGGATGCGAACAGTTTCGTTTTCACGGATCAAATCGCCTTCCGGCAAGCTGGCCGTGATGGATGCTTTGGACAGCAAAGTGGCTTATTCGAATGCCAGCCCCGCCGGTTATCGTTTGGCCGGAGAAAAGTTCACCACCGATACGATTGCTTACCGGCACAACCGCGAGAGTCTCAATTCAAGCTTTTATGACGGTCATGTCGCAGCCGTGACCGGCAATGAGATCTGGGATGCCGGGCAACCCTCAATTCCGGCTGAGCCTGCGGCCGAGACAATCTATTATAACTATTGGAGTCTCAGATGACGATAGGTTCCACTTCGTTTTTTCGGAAATCTTTGACGCATGAAGCTGATAAATCATATCGGCATAAATAAGGAGCAAGTTTTTTGATATGATAAATAGAAGATGGATTGTAGTGGCGTCGGGATTGTTTGCCGCCGTGTTCACCGCAATAGCCATGCCTCCCGGTGTAAGCTGGTTGGAGAACGGAACGTTCCGAATCAGCGAGGGACGGTTTGGCATCATGGCTTATAACAGTTTTTGGGACAGTGGCGAAAGACGGGAGCGTAAGTCCGTGCTGACGGCGACCGGACGTTCTGTACGCGAAACACTTGTGATTGACGGGGTTTCCGGCCTGCTTTCCGGTGAGTTCCGGCAGACCGGCGCCGATTCGTTTTCACTCCGGTACGACTTGAATTTCCCGAAGGCGGTCGAGCTGAATTCCCTGCACGGCTCACTTGATTTGCCGATTGATTTCCCGGGAGTTCGGATCGACGGAAACATGGTTGTATTTCCGGAGAGGCCAGAAGAACCGCATTTTTATAAATCCGACAATGTCCGCAAGCTTGAGATGGAACTGGCCGGCGGGCGGTTCCTGGTTGTCGGCGGCCGGCAGCCGCTTTCCGTTATGTTGCAGGACAACCGTCCGTGGGGAGATGCGACCTGTTCGATCCGGTTCTATTTTTCCCGGAGGGAGGGACGGATTTCGCAGAGTTCTCTGGAGCTGGATTTTCAGATCGTTTCAGGAAAGAGTATGCCGGTCGAGCTGGCGGGAGCTCCGGCTGCGGAGGGATATCCGGCAGATGTGCCGATTCTGCCCCGCGAGAGTACGGTCAGTTATGAGACTTTGGAATTCCGGATTCCCGCGGAACGTGGCCGGGCCATTTATCTTGAAAATCCGCCGGATTCCGGCAAGGCGGCCGGATATCGCCTGAAACTTCCTCGTGGAATCCGGGCCGGGGCGATCAATCTGCTTCACGCCGGGGAAAGGCTGCCGGTCGCCGGGGAGTTCGGGGAACTGGTAGTCCGTTTCGCCGATGGTTCTTTCCGTCGATTTCCACTCTTTGCCGGGCGGGATATCGCTTCCTGGAACCGCCGGGAACAGGGATGCGCCAATGCGCTTCCGGTTTGGCAGGACGAACCGGCTTACGGCGGAACCGTTCTTTACGTTTCCGGTTTCCGGTTGGATCGCGACGATCCGGTGGAGGTGTGTTTTCGTCCGACGGCCGCCGGCGGGCGCTGGCTGATTCCTGCCGTCACTCTTACGGAGAAGCCGGTCCGTATTGCTTTCACCGGAGGCGAAAAGGTGGTTGTCGGCGCGAATGCGGAATGGATTCCGGTCACCTTTACCGATGATACGGTTGCCGGCAGTCCGCTCGATTTTTCGTCTCTTGCCGACGCTCCGGCGGGAAAATACGGTTTTGTCCGCCCGGCTCCTGACGGAACGATGACCTTTGAAAATGCGCCCGAAAAACGGTTGCGGATTTACGGGGTGAATCTCTGCTTTTCCGCCAATTACCCGGAGAAGAAATTTGCCGACGCTTTGGCGGAGCGGCTGGTCCGTTGCGGTTACAACGGCGTCCGATTTCATCATCAGGACACCGATCTGCTCGACCCGGCGGCAAGCGACACGCTGACTTTCGATCCGGAAAAGCTTGACCGGCTCGATTACCTGTTTGCGGCCTTGAAAAAGCGCGGGCTGTACCTGACCACGGATTTCTATACCAACCGGGAGCTGAAGCCGGGGGACAACGTTCCGGAGTGTGATTTCTCCGGCCCCCAACTCAAGACTTTAATGCCGATCAGCCGTGCGGCCCGGGAGAACTGGAAAGAATACGTTCGCCGCTGGATGAGGCATCGGAATCCTTACACCGGGCTTACCTGGGCGGAAGATCCGGCTCTTTTTTGTGTCAATATCGCCAATGAGGATCCGTTGTGTGCCAACTGGAATCTGTCGGAAAGTTCCAGAAAGCGCTATCTGGAATACTTTGCACAGTGGAAGAAGGCCGGCAATCCCGATAATTTCACGCTGTTCCTGAGCGAACTTCAGGGAAAGTGCTTGGATGAACTTCAGGCATTCCTGAAAGACGATTTAAGGATGAAGACGATGGTGACGAGCCTCAATTTCCAGATGAATTCTGCGTTGACTGTGATGCGAGACCGGTTCGAGGCGGTCGATGTACACAGCTATTTCGACCACCCGTCTTTTCCTGAGACCAAATGGGCGGCGCCGTATCTTTTCCGTCAACAGAGTGCAGTCGGGGGGGCGGCGAAACCGCTTACCGACCTGATGGCCTGCCGGATTTTCAACAAGCCGTTTCTGGTTACTGAAATCAATTTCTGCAACCCGAATCGCTATCGGGCGGAATACGGTCCGTTGATTGGAGGTTATGCAGCATTGCAGGAGTGGAGCGGGATTTTCCGCTTCACCTGGACGCATAGTGCCTGGGGAGTGGAACGGGGGGCGAGCGGTCCGCCGTTTATGTTCGATATCGCCGGAGATCCGCTTGCCCGTCTCTCCGACCGCATTGTGATTGCGATGTTCCGGCGCGGTGACGTTTCTCCCGCCCGGCAGAAATTCGCGCAACGTTTCTCTGCAAATGACCTCGGGGTCGGTGATCGGAACGGCGATATCGCGAATTTTGGAATCCTGGGGCTGACCGGGCAGGTCGGCGCCGTGGTCGTACCGCGTATCCCCAAGGACGTAACCGTGCTTGGAGGTTCCGATGATCCGGAAATCAAGATACCTTTCGGCCCTGTAGTCAGTTCCACCGGGGAATTGAAGATTGATGCCGGCAGCCGGAGTTTTACGGTCAGTTCTCCCCGCAGCGAGAGCATTACGCTGGAACGCGGTTCTCTTGAAGCCGGGAGGCTTTCCGTACACGATGTTCAAGGGTTTCAGACAGTCGCCGCGATTGCATTGGATGAGCATCCGCTGGCTGCAAGCGGCAGTATCCTTGTGATTCATCTGACCAATGTTTTACCGACGGGAATGACATTCGAGGATGAAACCATGCAGCTGATCCCGGACTTCGGGCGGTTGCCGATTCTGGTGCGGCGTCTGAAGGCAGAAGTCGGAATTGCCGCAGGGGAGCGGCCGTTTCGCGTAACTGCATTGAATGGTAACGGCAAGGCGCTTGGCGAGGTGAAAGGCGTACTGACGGACGGGGTTTTCCGGTTTACCGCCGATCCCGGCTGTTTTCCCGGCGGGGTGATGGCTTACCACCTGACCCGCTGAACTTTAGAGCTTATCCCAAAATAAGCTCTTATAGGCCGAGCATTTCGGCGAGGACCGGCAGCATGGTGCGGTACATCCGGTAGAAGCCGAGATCGTTCGGATGGCCG
>ERZ779869.3298-NODE-3298-length-12622-cov-20.315588_pt1 | contig 12622 bp, 10 predicted proteins | sample MGYA00511557_ERZ779869 | MGnify/ENA primary metagenome ERZ779869 (study PRJEB29588, sample SAMEA2154620) | human gut metagenome | biome: human gut; feature: human-associated habitat; material: faeces | place: Denmark | collected 2008/2010 ...
GACAAGCGCGCATACGGGTATCGCCGCGTCTTGACTGCTTGCAGGAGCGAATCACGCGTGCGGGCGGTGTCGGCAAATCGGCGCAGTCGGCGCTCGATGCCTTCGCTGATGTCCGGCAGCGCGGCGTAATCCGCCTCATCCATCAGCCGAAGCCGCGCCAGCAGCACGCTGTCCAGCGCCTCCGGACGATGCAGGTGATTCGCCAGTGCCGCCTCCTCCAGCCACTCCGACGCGTTTTCCGGCATGGCGGAATAGGCGGATGCCCAGTCGCCGCGCAGAATGGCGGAGCGAATCGCCGTGGCGGACGAAAAGCCATCCCCAATGGCGGACGCGTGATAATCCGACGCGCGGGCAATCGGGTACACGTCGGTGGACGCGCCCAATCGCCGAAGCGCGCGCAGGTAGCACACGCCGAGCGTGTTGTTGGGGGATTGGAGGACGCGCGCGGCAGCCGGGGCGACCTCCGCCATCGCGGCGGAAAGCGCAGCGGGATAGGGCAGCCCGGCGGACAGATGCGGCTGAATCACTGCGGGTAAATCGGGGGATTCGAGCGCATCCACCGCCGCCTGCAGCAGGGGAAGATCCGCCGTTTCCGAGCCGAAGGAGAGCGCGTCGCAGCCCAAGCCGGTCAGCAGATGTACGCCGCCTAAGGCGAAGTGCTCCGCGTCGCGGACAGACCACAGCGCGGGCAGCAGAATCACGGCATCCGCGCCGTTTTGCAGCGCCATTTTTGCGCGGACGGCAGGGGAGACAATCGCCGCGTCGCCGCGCTGCATAAAGCACCCGGACATGACGGCGACGACCGCATCCGCATGGGCGGCTTCCCGTGCCTGACGCAGCTGGTGCGCGTGACCCAGATGGAAGGGGTTGTACTCGGCAACCACGCCGACAATGCGCATGGAAAAACTCCTTTTAATGAGCAATGAGGAATGAGCAATGAGGAATGAGCAATGAGGAATGAGCAATGAGCAATGAAAAGGTGCGTTCCTATTATAACAAAAAGAACAGAAACGTCAAGCGAACGCGCGAAATGACGTGGAATGATGCAATTTTGCCGCCGTTTTTGCCTTTACAGAACCGCCGAAAGATGGTATAATAGATTGGGTTCATCCCAAACAAGACCATGAAAAGGAAGTAATTCATATGAAGCAGTTCATCGTGGAAACCTCCGCTCGTCACGTTCATGTCACCCAGCAGGATCTGGAAACCCTGTTCGGCAAGGGCTATGAGCTGACCGTCAAGAAGATGCTGTCCCAGCCCGGTCAGTATGCCAGCGCGGAGCGCGTGGACGTTGTCGGCCCGAAGAAGACCCTGACCGGCGTGAGCATCCTCGGCCCGGTTCGCAGCGCGACGCAGGTGGAGCTGTCCCTGACGGATGCGCGTTCCATCGGTGTGACCGCGCCTGTGCGTGAATCCGGCGACATCGCGGGTTCGGGCGCCTGCAAGCTGGTTGGCCCGGCGGGCGAAGTGGAACTGACCGAGGGCGTGATCGCCGCCAAGCGCCACATCCACATGACCCCCGCGGACGCTGAGGAATACGGCGTGAAGGACAAGGACGTTGTGTCCGTGAAGGTGGATACCGACGGCCGTTCCCTGATTTTCGGCGACGTGGTTGTCCGCGTGAGCGACAAGTACGCGCTGGCGATGCATATTGACACCGACGAGTCCAACGCGGCTGGCTGCGGCCGTGCGCAGATGGGCGAAATCGTTAAGTAATGCCAAATTTCATGCAGGGTTTTCCTCTGCTGGAACGTTATAATGTTCACAGAAGCGTCACAAAAGACGCGCTAAGGAGGAGAACCCTGCATGAAAAAACGGCTGATTTCCCTGATTTTAGCGGCGATTGTGCTGCTGTCCTGCGCTTTTGCGGAGGAATCACAGAGCGAAGAGTACCTGCTGCCCTACATTGACCTGTACGCCGTCCCGCTGGGCGAGAATGCCATTTTCGAGATTCCGAACGAATGGGGCTACCAGACGTCGGATGCTGCGGACGTGCCGCCGATGACCTCCCTCCTGACCGACCAGAACCAAATGGTGATGGCGATGAAACTGCCCGCCGACTGGGAGGCGACCGACGCGAGCGACGCGCTGGGCATCCAGTCGTTCATTGTTGAGGGAACGGCGCTGATGCTGGGGCTGACCACGCCGCAGAGCACCCGCCTGCAGGAAATGACCATCAACGACATGCCCGCCGTGCTGGTCAGCATGAACGGGCAGGGATTCGATATCCTCTGGATTGGGGATTCGGGCGACCTGTACTTCTTCCTCTTCCCGAACGATGACGACGCACTGGTGCAGCAGATGATTTCTGTCGCGCAGTCGCTGTGCGTGTTCCACCGGAAGGGGGAGCAGGTCAATCCCGCGTCGGATTTTGCGTACACGGCGGACGGCGGCGAGGTCACCATCACCGACTACATCGGCACAAGCGAACATGTGCTGATTCCGGACGCCATCGACGGCTTGCCCGTGACGACGCTGGGGCATCGGGCGTTCTACGAGAAGACGGTGACGACGGTTGTCGTGCCGGACAGCGTGACGGAAATCGGCGCGGCGTGTTTTTCCGGCGACAACTATCTGGTCAGCTTGAAATTACCCGACGGCTTGAAGAGACTGCCGCCCGCTTCGCTGGAAAGCTGTATGCGGCTGTACGATTTTGACCTGCCGCAGAGCTTGGAGAAGATTTACAGCAGCGTCTTTGAGTTTAACTACTACCTGACGCACTTGACGCTGCCGAGCAGTTTGACCGAAATCGAGCAGCTGAACTTCATCGGGCTGTACGGCTTGCAGTCGCTGACCCTCGCGGAGGACAATGCAGCGTTCAAACTCGACGAGACGAACGGTCTGCTGATGACGGCGGACGGCACGAGATTGCTGCACTGCTTCTCCGACATTTCGCCGGCGGAAGAAATCATCCTCCCGGAGGGCGTCAAAATCGTTGACCCGTTCGCGTTCCATTATGATTACGACGTCAAGCGCATCGTTCTGCCCGAAGGCGTCGAAACGATCGGCGCGATGGCATTCGCGATGTGTCCGAACCTGACGGAAATCGTCATTCCGGCAAGCGTGACGGACATCGGCGTGATGGACGGGCTGGAAGGGCGCACCGGCATCATTTCCTACAAGCGCAACGTCATTGTGACGCCGGAGGGCTGCCCGGCATGGAACTGGGCGGTCGAAACGGGCGCGACGGTAAAATCCCCCGAAGAAGATTAACGAAACATCTGGTTGATAGAAATAGAAGGAGTGTAACCATCCATGAAGGTTCTGATTGTCAACGCGGGTTCTTCCTCCCTGAAGTACCAGCTGGTGGACATGGACAACGAGCAAATGATCGTCAAGGGGCAGGTGGAGCGCATCGCGATTGAAGGCTCCCACCTGAATCAGAAGACCCCTGACATGTCGAAGGTCATCGACCTCTACGAGCCGATTCCGGACCACGTCGTGGCGACGAAGCTGATGCTGCGCGCGCTGCTTGACCCGGAAAAGGGCGTGCTCAAGTCCGTGGATGAAATCGGCGCGGTGGGTCACCGCGTGCTGCACGGCGGCGAGGAGTTCACCGCCAGCTGCATCATCACCGACGAAGTGAAGGCTGCCATCCGCAAGTTCATCCCGCTGGGCCCGCTGCACAATCCGGCGAACCTGATGGGCATCGAGGCGTGCGAGGAAGTTATGCCGCACACGCCGCAGGTGGCCGTGTTCGACACCGCGTTCCATCAGACCATGCCCCCGAAGGCGTTCATGTATGGCGTGCCGTACCGCTATTATAAGGAAATGGGCGTCCGCCGCTACGGCTTCCACGGCACGTCCCACCGCTATGTGAGCAAGCGCGTGTGCGAGTTCCTCGGCGTGAGCCCCATCGGCAAGAAGATTATCATCTGCCATCTGGGCAACGGCTCGTCCATGTCCGCGGTGGTGGATGGCAAGTGCGTTGACACGTCCATGGGTCTGACCCCTCTGGAAGGCGTTGTCATGGGCACGCGTTCCGGCTCCTGCGATCCGGCGGTTGTGCAGTTTATTGCCAACAATGACCACATGACCGTCAACGAAGTGCTGACGATGATGAACAAGCAGTCCGGCCTGATGGGCATCTCCGGTCTGTCCTCCGACATGCGCGACATCGACAAGGCGGCGGATGAGGGCAACGAGCGCGCGGCGCTGGCGCGTGACATGCTGCACTACGGCATCAAGAAGTACATCGGCTCCTACGCGGCGGCGATGGGCGGCGTGGACATTATCGTGTTCACGGCGGGCATCGGCGAAAATGGCCCGGAACTGCGCGAATCCGTCATGAAGGACATGGAGTGGATGGGCGCGAAGCTGGACGTGGAGAAGAACAAGGTGCGCGGCAAGGAAGCCGTCATTTCCACCGACGACTCCAAGGTGACCATCTGCGTCATCCCCACGAACGAGGAAATCATGATTGCGCGCGACACCAAGGAACTGGTCGAGGGCGCGAAGAAGTAATATACTATTTCCTGCATTCGCCTGCACCAGCTGCTTGCGCCTTTTTCCTTCTGGCGTTCGGTCGTTCCACTTAGCGTAGCGCTGCTACGCTGCGTTGCACTCCCGTTAGCCAGAAGAAAAAATTCGCTTCGCATCTTGGCGCATTCTCATTTGGAAATAGTATTAGGCAGTCATTCAGGCTTTTTTCGCAGGGGCGCGCAACTTTTTTCGGGGAAAAGACGCTTTTTTCCGCGAAAAGGTGTTGACAAAACCCGCGAAAAAACCTATAATATGAAATGGTCTAATTTGAGGTGGTGAGCATTTGAAGCTGGATGTACTTCATGCCCTGCGTGATCCGGGAACGGCTTACGCATTCGCTGTGGAGCAGACCATTGCCCCGCAGGATGTGAGCGGCGAGGAGGTCGCGTTTGACCCCGTGCAGCTCTCCGGGCATCTGACTGCCAATGAAGATGGCAGTGTTGTGGTAGAAGGAAGTCTGACGACAACCGCTCATGCCCATTGTGCCAAATGCCTGTCTCCTGCGTCCTGCCCCGTTACGGGGGATTTCCGGGAAACGTTCCTGCATGGGGGCGACCCGGAGGATGATGAGATTTTCGCGTATGAGGGCGCGCAGCTTGATTTTGCGAAACTCACCCTGACGCATGTGCTGCTCAATCTGCCGATGCGCTTCCTGTGCAAGGAAGATTGCAAGGGATTTGAGGAGTACGAGGAGGTCAACCAACACAAGCATTGCCGGGACGATGCGAATGTACAGCGTCCTTTTGCGGCATTGCAGCAGTTGCTGGCTGAAAAGTCCGACAACAAAGAATAATTCGGTCAGCAATTTGGCTGCCAATAACGAGGAGGTGTAACCATGGCTCTTCCGAAGGGAAAAATCTCTAAGGCTCGCAAGCACAGCCGTCGTGCGAACTGGAAGCTCACCGTGCCCGGCATCGTTGAGTGCCCCCAGTGCCATCAGATGAAGCTGGCTCACCGCGTGTGCAAGCACTGCGGTTTCTACAAGGGCGTGCAGGTCGTTGCGGTCAACGAGGAAAAGAACGCCTAATTGGTATCCGGGGGCAAATGAGGGGAGGAAGGCAGCAGCGGGGTCATCCTGTTCTGCCTGATTTCCTACATTCCCCGCAATTCCATATGCTCGCAACGTGATGAGGAGTACCCTGATTTTGCTGGCTCAGAGAGGGTGGTTCACCGGCTGAGAGGCCGCTCGCACAGCCGTCAGGGGAAGGTCGCTTCACAGAGCGTTCGGTGAGGATGATGCAGGATTTTTTTCCGCATGGAAAGTAGCCGAATGCGGTTCGCACCCGTGACCGTGCGCTTGAGGCAGTGTTTGCGCTGCGAAGCAAGGTGGTACCACGGAAACAGCTCCGTCCTTCGGGATGGGGCTGTTTTTGCGTTTTGGCAATCATTTCACGCGGAAAGGACACCCGTATGAACTACTTCCAGCAGATCGCGGAGCGCTTGCTCCAGCCGGGCACATTCCTGCTCGTGCTGGGCGCAATCCTCGTCTATACGTCCGGTATCGTCGCCCGAAAGCTGTTTTCGGGCAGCGAAAAGGCCAATATCACCACCAAAATCGTCGGCTGCGTCGTCGCGCTCGTCGGCGCAATCCTGATATTCTCTTAAATAGGAGGTCATTCACATGGAAATGGAGAAAACATTCAATCCCCCAGCCGTGGAAAGCGAAATTTACCGCGACTGGGAATCCTCCGGCGCGTTTGAGGCGCACCGCGTGGAAGGCAAGAAGCCCTTCACCATTGTCATGCCGCCGCCCAACATCACCGGTCAGCTGCACATGGGTCACGCGCTGGACTGCACCCTGCAGGATCTCGCTGTCCGCTATCACCGTATGAAGGGCGATCCGACGCTCTGGCTACCCGGCACGGATCACGCCGCCATCGCGACGGAAGTGAAAATCGTTGATGCGATGCGCAAAGAGGGGCTGACGAAGGAGTCCCTCGGCCGCAAGGGCTTCCTTGACCGCGCGTGGAAGTGGAAGGAAGAGTACGGCGGGCGCATCGTCACCCAGCAGCGCCGCATGGGCATCAGCTGCGACTGGAGCCGCGAGCGCTTCACGATGGACGAGGGCTGCTCCAAGGCGGTGCGCGAGGTGTTCGTCCGCCTGTACGAAAAGGGGCTGATTTACCGCGGCAACCGGCTGGTCAACTGGTGCCCGTGCTGCGAGAGCGCGATTTCGGACGCGGAAGTGGAATATCAGGAGAAGGAAGGCAATTTCTGGCATCTGCTGTACCCTGTGAAGGAGACGGGCGAGATGCTGGAACTGGCAACCACCCGCCCCGAAACCATGCTCGGCGACACCGCCGTGGCGATTAACGCTGCTGACCCGCGCTATGCCCACCTGCACGGCTGCCATGTGATGCTGCCGCTGGCGAACCGCGAAATCCCGATTATCTGCGACGAACACGCCGACATGGAAAAGGGCACGGGCGTGGTGAAAATCACCCCCGCGCATGACCCGAACGATAACGAAGTCGGTCAGCGCCACAACCTGCCCGTCGTGCGCGTGTTCACTTATGACGGCCACATGACCGGCGCGGAGGACGCCGCGAAGGACGCCGACGGTCAGGCGATTGACTGCGGCAAGTACGCCGGCATGACGACGCTGGAAGCGCGCAAGGCGATTGTCGCGGACTTGCAGGAATTGGGGCTGCTGAAGAGCATCGAGCCGCTGACCCACGAGGTCGGCACCTGCTACCGCTGCCATACGGTGATTGAGCCGATGGTCTCCCGGCAGTGGTTCGTGAAGATGAAGCCGCTGGCGGAACCGGCGATTGCCTGCGTCAAGAGCGGCGAAACGAAGTTCGTGCCGGAGCGCTTCACGAAGCAGTATATGAACTGGATGGAAAATATCCGCGACTGGTGCATCAGCCGTCAGCTGTGGTGGGGCCACCGCATCCCGGTGTGGTACTGCGACGACTGCGGCGCGATGACCGTCAGCCGCGAAGACCCGACTTGCTGCTGCAAGTGCGGTTCTGCGCACATTAAGCAGGATGAGGACGTGCTGGACACTTGGTTTTCGTCTGCCCTGTGGCCGTTCTCCACGCTCGGCTGGCCGGACAACACCGAGGATTTGAAGTACTTCTATCCCACGAACCTGCTCGTGACGGGCTATGATATTATTACCTTCTGGGTTAGCCGCATGATTACGATGGGCTTGGAGGAAATGCAGGTTCCGCCCTTCCAGACGGTGCTGATTCACGGTCTGGTGCGCGACGAACTGGGGCGCAAGATGTCCAAGTCGCTGGGCAACGGCGTTGATCCGCTGGAAGTCATCGACCAGTACGGCGCGGACGCGCTGCGTTTCTCTTTGGTGATGGGCGTGAGTGCGGGCAACGACACCCGCTACATCCCGGCGCGCGTGGAATCCGCCCGCAATTTCGCCAACAAGATTTGGAACGCCAGCCGCTTCGTGCTGATGAACGTGACGGAGAAAGCGCCGCTGGACACCGCGCATCTGACCGCGGCGGATCAGTGGATTCTGTCCCGTTTCCAGGACGCGACGCGCGCGATTTCTTCCAATATGGAAGAAGGCGAGTTCGGTCTGGCGGCGGACCGCATCTATGATTTCGCGTGGAGCGAGTTCTGCGACTGGTACATCGAGCTTGCGAAGAGCCGCTTAAATGGCGACGACCCGGTGGCGAAGAAAGCCGTGCAGGGCGTGCTGCTGTATGTGCTGGAGGGGCTGCTGAAGCTGCTGCACCCGTTCATGCCGTTCCTGACCGAGCAGGTGTACAAGTTCCTGCCGGGCAGCGAGGGCTTCCTGATGCTCAAATCGTGGCCGGAAGTGAAGCCGGAGCTGGACTTCCCGGACGAAGAAGCGAAGATGGAGGGCGTGATGGAGGTCATCCGCACCATCCGCAACCTGCGCGCGGAGATGAACGTCGCCGCGGGCAAGCGCACGCACCTGATGCTGCTTCCCGCGGATGGCTGGGCGGAGACGCTTGCGCACGCCGGGCAGTATTTCCAGCGTCTGGCAGGCGCAAGCGAAACAGCAATCATTGAAAGCAGCGCCGCCGTGACCGAAAAGACCGTTTCCGCCGTGACGAAGGCGTGCACGCTGTACATCCCGCTGGGCGATTTGGTGGACTTCGAGAAGGAAATCGCGCGCCTGAGCAAGGAACTCGACAACCTGCACAAGGAAATCGCCCGTGCTGAGGGCAAGCTGAACAATCCGGGCTTTGTGAGCAAGGCGCCCGCCGCGCTGGTGGAGCAGGAGAAGGGCAAGCTGGCGCTGAATCAGCAGAAGGCGGAGCAGGTCGAAAAGCGCATTGCGGAACTCAAGGAATCTATGTAATTGGGGATTTTTTCTGGGGGACTGCTTGGGGGCAGTCTCCCTTTTCTTTGGGATTGCGCAGGGGATTTCGCGTCTGCGGAGGCGACCAGAGGGCATGAAAACAAACGAAGTTTGCGGTCGCCCTCTGGACTGCTTCGGGTGCACACTCCTGTTAGTTGATTTTTATCGGAAGTTTTTATTTTGCTTGCCCTTTTACCGCCTGATTATGCAGAGGCGACGGGAGCAGCGGAAAAAATCAAGAAAGCAAAAGCGGGGAAAATCCAAAGAGGGGAGTGCAAAACCTCTTTTTCTGCCTTGCCGATTGCAACCGCGCCGCCAGTATGCTATAATAATCAAGCACCAAAAGGTGCAAAAGAAGGTGTTTTCAATGCTGAACAGTGAGGAAATCATCGCCGCTATCCACGGCAGCTACGCCACAGGCAGCAAAAACGGCTTCCAGAATGTGCTAACGCTGCTGGATAAAATGCACGTCGCCCTGCGCACGCCGATTGTCCACGTCGCCGGGACGAACGGCAAGGGTAGTACCTGCGCGATGCTCGAAAGCGTCCTGCGCCGCGCGGGGTATCACACCGGGCTGTATACGTCGCCGTTTTTGCAGGCGTATCAGGAGCGGATTCGTCTGGACGGTCTGCCGCTGGATGACGCGCGGATGGTGAAATACGGCACTCCGCTTGTGCAGGCGGCGGAGGAGATGTGGGCGGAGGGCGCGTTTGTGACCCCGTTCGAGATGGGGACGGCGCTCGCGCTCGCTGCGTTTGACGGCGAAAATTGCGATATCGCGATTGTCGAGGTCGGCATGGGCGGGCGCAAAGACCCGACGAACATCGTCCACCCGATTCTCTGCGCGATTACCGCCATCGGGCTTGACCACATGGCGTATCTGGGCAACACGCTCGAAGCGATTGCGGGCGAAAAGGCGGGGATTATCAAGGACAATACGCCCGTCGTCTGCCATCCGGCGAAGGAGGGTGTGCGCCGCGTGTTCGCCGAGGCGGCGGAGAAGCATCACGCGCCCCTGCGCCAGCTCAGCGACGATACGATTCTCTATGCCGCGTGCGACGCGCATGGGGCGACGGTCAGCTACCGCCTGTCGAAGGAGTGGCAGGACGTGCGGCTGAATCTGCCCGGCGCGCACCAAATCGAGAACGCCATGAGCGTGCTGGCGATGGTGGAGGAACTGCGCCGTCAGGGGTGGACGATTCCCGATCAGGCGGTGTACGAGGGGCTTGCGTCAACCGTGTGGCCCGCGCGGCTGGAGTGGTGCGGGCGCATCCTGATTGACGGCGCACATAACCCGCAGGGCGTTCGGGCACTGCGGAACTTTGTCGAGGAGCAGCTGCCGAATCAGCGGCGCGTGCTGCTGACGGGCGTGCTGGCGGATAAGCTGCAGGAGGACATGCTGCGCGATTTCTGCGCGATTGCGGACGACATTGTGACGGTTACGCCGGATAATCCGCGCGCGCTGGATGCGCAGACGTATGCCGATGCCCTCTGCCAGCACGGCGCGCACGCACAGGCGGCAAAATCGCTGGAAGAAGGACTGGCGGAAGCAACGCGGCTTGCCGGGGACGACGCGGTGATTGTCGCGGCGGGGTCGCTGTATTTTGCGGGCAGCCTGCGGACGGCGCTGGGGCTGGCTTGGCGGTAAAATAAGGAGAACGACATGGAATTTATCCACGAACCGGTGTTATTGCAGGAAGTCCTCGAATGGATGGACGTGAAGCCCGACGGCGTGTACTGCGACGGGACGCTCGGCGGCGGCGGACACAGCGGCGCGATGCTGCGTCTCTCCGGCGGCACGGCGACGCTCTACGGCATCGACCGCGATATGACCGCGATTGAGGCGGCGACCGCGCGCTTGCGGGAGTTCCCCGGCTTCCACGCCTTGCACGGCAATTTCCACGATGGCAAGGCGCTTCTCATGGCGGCGGGCGCGCCGAAGCTCGACGGCGTGCTGCTTGACCTCGGCGTGTCGTCCCCTCAGCTTGACCGCGGCGAACGCGGGTTCTCTTATCATGAGGACGCGCCGCTGGATATGCGCATGGACGTCAGCCAAGGGCAAACTGCGGCGGATTTGCTCAATTCCGCCAGCGAGCAGGAGCTGTGCCGCATCATCCGCGATTACGGCGAGGAAAAGTGGGCGGCGCGCATTGCGCAGATGATTTGCGAGCACCGCGCGAAAAAGCCGATGGAGACGACGTTTGACCTTGTGCACGCGGTGGACGCGGCGATTCCCAAGGCGGTTCGCCGCAAGGACGACGGCCACCCCGCGCGCCGCACGTTCCAAGCCATCCGCATTGCTGTCAACGATGAGCTTGACCCGCTGGACAAGGCAATTTGCGACTTCGTGGACTGCCTGAAGCCCGGCGGGCGGATGCTCGTCATTACCTTCCATTCGCTGGAGGATCGACTCGTCAAGCGCTGCTTCCAGCGGCTGCAAAACCCGTGCACCTGCCCGCCGAAAGCGCCGATTTGCACCTGCGGCAAAAAGCCGGTCGTGAAGATTTTGGCGCACGGCGCGGTCGCCCCGACGGAGGAGGAAGTCGCCCGCAACCCGCGCGCGCGTTCCGCCAAGCTCCGCGTGGCGCAGAAGCTGGAGGTGCTGTGATGCCGACGCTCTATGTGGTGGGCACGCCCATCGGCAATTTGCAGGACATGACCCCGCGCGCCATTGATACCCTGCGCCGCGTCGCGCTGATTGCCGCCGAGGATACCCGCGTGACGAAGAAGCTCCTGACCGTTTTTGACATTGACACGCCGCTGACCGCTTGCCATCAGCACAACGAGGACACGAAGGGCGCGTATCTGGCGGACAAGATGCTGGCGGACAATATCGACATTGCCCTGACGACTGACGCGGGCACGCCCTGTATTTCCGACCCCGGCTACGCGCTGGTGAAGGCGTGCGTTGACCGCGGCATTGAGGTGCTGGCGATTCCGGGCTGCTGCGCGTCCATTTCCGCCTTGTCCGTCAGCGGATTCGACACGCGCGAGTTCGCGTTCTACGGCTTCCTGCCGCGCGAAAAGAAGGATTTGCGCGAGAAACTCCTTCAAATGGCGCGCCAAGTGCCGATTGCGGCGGTGCATGAGTCGCCGTTCCGCGTCGTCGAGCTGGTCGAAGTGGTTTGCGATACGCTGCCGGGCTGCCGCATCAGCGCGTCCTGTGACCTGACGAAACTGCATGAAAAGACGATTCGCGGCGACGCGGCGGACGTGCTGCGCCAATTGCGGGAGAATCCGAAGGCGGAAAAGGGTGAGTATTGCCTGATTCTGGATTTTCATGACGTGCGCCTGCCAGAGGAAAAATCCCCCGCGGCGGATGTAAGCCTTGAAGCGCGCCTGATTGACGAAATGGTACGGAACGGTCTGACGCTGCGGGACGCGCAGAGCGAACTCGTGCTGGAAGGCGAAAAGAAGAACGCGGTCAAGGCGGCGGCGCTGCGGCTGAAAAAGCTCTTTGAGGAGGACGACGCATGAAGACGGTAAACGCGCAGACCATCACGGAGACGATTGCGCATTTGTGCATCGACGCGAACCGCAATCTGCCCAAGGACGTGGCGGCGGCGCTGCATCAGGCGGAGGAGACCGAGCCTTTCGCGCCCGCGAAGGACTTGCTTTCTCTGCTGACGAAAAACGAGCAGATTGCCCGCACGACGCAGATGCCCATCTGTCAGGATACCGGCATGGCGGTCGTCTTTGCCGACGTCGGGCAGGACGTGCATATTGCGGGGGATTTCGCCGAGGCGGTCAACGAGGGCGTTCGCCGCGGCTATGTGGAGGGGCTGCTGCGCAAGAGCGTCGTCGGCGACCCGCTCCGGCGCGTCAACACGGGTGATAACACCCCCG
>ERZ779869.3305-NODE-3305-length-12603-cov-2.807778_pt1 | contig 12603 bp, 9 predicted proteins | sample MGYA00511557_ERZ779869 | MGnify/ENA primary metagenome ERZ779869 (study PRJEB29588, sample SAMEA2154620) | human gut metagenome | biome: human gut; feature: human-associated habitat; material: faeces | place: Denmark | collected 2008/2010 ...
AGTATCCGTACCGTGGTAACCAAGCCAATCAAGTTTATAGGTACCGGCGAGAAGATGGACGCCATTGACGTGTTCCACCCAGCTCGTATGGCAGACCGAATCCTCGGCATGGGTGACGTAGTATCCCTCGTAGAGCGCGCACAGGAGCAGTTCGACCTGGAAGAGGCTAAGAAACTGGAGAAGAAGATCAGAAAGAACCAGTTCGACTTCAACGATTTCTACAACCAGATCCAGCAGATCAAGAAGATGGGTAACATCAAGGATCTGGCAGCGATGATTCCGGGTGTTGGCAAGGCCATCCGCGACGTAGATATCCCAGAGGATGCATTCAAGGGCGTAGAGGCCATTATCCAGAGTATGACTCCTAAGGAGCGCACCAACCCAGCCATCCTCAACACATCACGCCGCCAGCGCATCGCTAAGGGTTCGGGCACCAACATCCAGGAGGTGAACAAACTCATCAAGCAGTTTGACCAGACCCGAAAGATGATGCAGATGATGACCGGCAACAAAATGGCGCAGATGATGAGCCGCATGAAGGGTATGCCAGGCATGCCTAAGATGCCGGGAATGTAAGAAGTGAAGAACGAAGAGTGAAGAATTCGTATGCTTTGCAACTTAACATTGAACATTTAATATTAATATAGAATAAAAATGCAGCTTATAGACGGAAAGGCGACGGCAGCCGCCATCAAGGAACAGATAGCCCAGGAGGTGGCACAGATCGTAGCCGCCGGTGGCAAGCAGCCACACCTGGTAGCCGTGCTCGTAGGGCACGACGGAGGCAGTGAAACCTATGTGAAGAACAAGGTGCTGGCCTGCGAGAAGTGTGGATTCAAGTCGACCCTCATCCGTTATGAGGAGGATGTTACCGAAGAAGCGCTCCTGCGGTGTGTAGACAAGCTGAACCAGGATGATGATGTTGACGGATTCATCGTTCAGCTTCCTCTGCCTAAGCGCATCGATGAGCAGAAGGTGACTATGGCCATAGATTACCGCAAGGATGTAGACGGATTCCACCCGGTAAACGTGGGCAGAATGTCGCTCGGCATGCCTTGTTTCATCTCTGCTACTCCACTCGGTATCCTCACCCTGCTGCAGCATTACAATATTGAGACCAGTGGCAAGAAATGCGTCATTCTGGGCAGAAGCAACATCGTAGGCAAGCCAATGGCTCAGCTGATGATGCAGAAGCAGTATGGCGATGCTACCGTCACCGTATGCCACTCCCATTCCAAGAATTTGAAGAAAGAGTGTCAGGAGGCAGATATCATCATTGCAGCCATAGGCCGTCCTGATTTCGTGACAGCCGATATGGTGAAGCCGGGAGCCGTAGTCATTGATGTGGGTACCACCCGCGTGCCTGATGCTACGAAGAAAAGCGGTTTCCGCCTGAATGGTGATGTGAAATTCGACGAGGTGGCAGAGAAGTGCTCCTTCATCACTCCTGTTCCGGGAGGTGTTGGTCCAATGACCATCTGTTCGCTGATGAAGAATACGCTGGCTGCCGGCAAGAAGGAATATTACAGCTAGAAAGAAGATAATTATTTCAGAAAGAAGCAGTGCTTAAGTCACTGCATACTTGATTTTTTATAACTCTCTAATTTGTGGGGCAGGGTGCAGTGATGCACTCTGCCTTTTTATCCAGCCGAGAGAAAGAGTGTAAAATGAACAAACAATATTAATCTAAAAATATAGAAACATGATAAAACTTAAGTACGTATTTACATCAGCGCTGCTCGTGGCAGCTGCCAGTGCCAGTCAGGCTGTCAGCAGGCAGCAGATGCAGACGCAAATAGACAAGGATGCCCCTGCATACACCATACAGGGCAAGGATTCCATCTGCCAGATATTCATCTATTCGCCAGCACCCAATCAGGGCTTGCATCTGGCTTATTTCACCGACGATGAGCGTTGGGTGGATGTAGGACAGCTCTGCGCCAGCGACTACGGTCCGTGGGGAGCTGAAAAGAAGATGTATAACCCCTTCGTGGTAAAAGCCAACGACGGCACATGGCGCGCACTCTGGAGCGTGAACCTGCATGCACCGCAGTTTGCCGTAGCCTATTCAGAAGACCTCATCACCTGGCGCCCGCAGGATTATCCCATCATCCGCGAAAAGGGCGTGAAGGATGTGGCTGCCTATCAGATGGATGACGGCAACTTCGACATCTATCTCAAGACATCTAAGGGCAAGCGATACGTACAGGCAAGCAACGATTTCCGTACCTTCAAGGAAGATACGCTGGAAGCTTCTGCCGATGAGATACTTTGGCAGCGCGACACCGCAACCATCGGTGGAAAACTCTTCCATGGCTGCGATTTCGAGGTGCCGGCTGTACATCTCAACTACATTCGCTCCTGGTTCCATGCCCTCTCTGAAGAGGCAAAACTCAACGCCCAGCCGATACCGAAGACCGATTCCGACCTCGCAGCTTATGCCAAGGACAACCACATCGACCTGCCGATAGATTCGGAAATCCCTGCCAACCTCAGCATCAATCCACAGAAATCCCACCGCATCTCCAACAAGCTGATGGGTATCTTCTTCGAAGACATCAGCCGCGCTGCCGACGGAGGACTCTCTGCAGAAATGTTGCAGAACGGCGACTTTGAGTATAACAAGGAAGACCACCGCCACCAGTGGAATGCCACCACGGCATGGGTGGGGGTAGAGAAAGAGGGCATCGCCACCGAAAACGGGGTGAGCCAGAACAATGCCCATTATGCCGTTCTGGGCGCTACACCTATTTATAATATAGGTTGGGACGGCATCGCCATACGTCGTGGAGCTGCCGTTGAGGGCAAGGAGGGTAAGCATCAGCCGGCCATCTACGAGGTGAGCCTGCACGCCCGCTGCATCGATGCCAAGAAGAAGGACCTCACCCTGGCGCTCGTAAACCAGGAGGGATTGCCGGTATGCCAGGCCAAGATCAAGGTGCAGGGAACTGACTGGAAGGAATATAAGGCGCAGCTCATCGTGACCGATAAATATGAGGGCGAACTCGCCAGTGAAGCCACCACCAAGGAGGGCAAGCTGGGCAAGAACATCCGGTTCGCCATCTTGCCTAAGGGCGAGCAGAAAGTGGCGGTAGATTTGGTAAGTCTCAAACCACAAGATACTTACAAGAGTCATGGACTGCGTAAAGACCTTGCCGAGGCCATTGCCGACCTGAAGCCTCGCTTCGTGCGCTTCCCGGGCGGCTGCATGCTCCACGGTCAGGGGCTTAAGAACATTTATCACTGGAAGGAGAGCGTGGGTCCGCAGAAAGATCGCAAGCCAGCCTACAACATCTGGGGATACCATCAGACCCGCCAGCTGGGTTTCTATGAGTATTTCCAGTGGTGCGAGGATATGGGAGCCGAGCCGCTGCCTGTATTGGCGGCAGGTGTTCCTTGTCAGAACTCTGTGGCAGATGAGCGCGGCGTGGCTGGTCAGCAGGGCGGAATCCCGATGAGTGAGATGCCGCAGTATATTCAGGACGTGCTAGACCTGGTAGAATGGGCGAATGGCGACCCTGCCACCTCTAAGTGGGCTAAGATTAGAGCCGATGCGGGTCATCCGGCTCCGTTCAACCTCAAGATGATAGGCATCGGCAACGAAGACCTCATCTCTACCGATTTCGAGCAGCGCTACCTGATGATCTGCAAGGCAGTGAAGAAGAAGTATCCTCAGATAGAGGTGGTGGGTACAGTAGGTCCGTTCCACTTCCCGTCTTCCGATTATATTGAGGGTTGGAAGATTGCCCGCGAAAACAAGCGCTGGATTGATGCCGTAGACGAGCATTACTACGAGCAGCCGGGCTGGTTCCTGAACCATCAGGATTATTACGACCATTACGACCGCAAGGCTCCTAAGGTTTATCTGGGCGAATATGCATCTCGCGGTGCCAATGCGGTAGACAATGCGCTGGCTGAGGGCATCCATCTCTGCAATGTGGAGCGCAACGGCGATGTGGTAGAAATGACATCCTATGCTCCTCTCTTGTGTAAGGACGGATACAGCAACTGGCAGCCGGACATGATTTACTTTGATAATAATAATGTACGCGCGAGCGAGAGCTACAAGATGCAGAAGATGTTCGGTCAGCATGCCGGTGACCTCTACATCTCATCCGTGCTCAGCCTGCCGGATGCGCTGAAGAAATATGTGGGCACCAGTGTGGTGAAGGATTCTAAATCGGGCAAAACCTGGCTTAAAGTGGTGAATGCCTTGCCTCGCACGCTGAAACTCTCGGTTTCTGGCTTGGGCAACAAGCAGGTAACCATCGCAGGCAGAAGCGCTCAGGTTTTCGAACTTTAGCTTTCTTCAGAAGATGTTTTCTGATAGAAACGGATAGAACCAATAATGGTTCAGATTATTCATTTTGAGTAAAATAGAATGGAGAAATAGGATATTAAAATGTTCTTTTTCTCCATTTTTTATGTTTTACAGCATAAAATATGGCTAAAAATTTGGTAGTTAATAATTTTTTTTATTATTTTGCACCTTGAAAATGAAGTTTTAAGTAATTTATATAAAATCAAATTTTAGAGAGAAAATGAAAAAGTTAGTATTAATGTTTGCTGCTGCCGTAATGGCAGTATCTGCATCTGCTCAGACTACACAGGAGAGCAAGTTCTTTGACAATTGGTATCTTGGTGTAAACGTTGGAGCTGCTACAAAGACTACTCACAATGCATGGTTCAAGAACGTAAATCCTTCAGTAGGTGTACGTCTCGGAAAGTGGTTTACTCCAGTTTGGGGTGCTGCTGTAGAGGCTGACCTCTATGCTCGTAACCGCAACCTGCCTTTTACACATAAGACTTTGGTTCGTGGTGCAAGCGGTAAGTTCATCGGTACTATCAATGCAACAAACCTCTTCTTGGGTTACAAGGGTGAGCCACGTAAATTCGAAATCATCCCATTGGCAGGCATTGGCGCTTACCACTCTTTCAACCTTCATAATGGCAACCTCAATGCCCTCACAGCTAACGCAGGTGTTGACTTCGCATTCAACCTTGGCGCAAACAAGGCTTGGCAGGTATATGTAGAGCCATCTATGAATTGGTTCCTTCACGACAACAAGAGTGCTTGCAATGGTTGCCAGTTTGATGTTAACAAGTCTGCTTTCCAGGTTAAGGTGGGTGTTAACTACAAGTTCAAGGGTTCTAACAACTCTCACAACTTCACTATCGTAACTCCACGCGACCAGAACGAGATTGATGGTTTGAATGGTCAGATCAACAACCTCCGCAACGACTTGAATAGCAAGGATTCTGAACTCGCAGCTAAGGACAAGCAGATCAAGGATCTCCAGAATGCGCTCAATGAGTGCCAGAAGGCTCCTAAGTATGTAAAGCCAGCTACTGCTACCAATTTGCAGCCAACAGTATTGTTTACTGTAGGTAAGTCAAAAGTAGAGCGTAGCCAGATGCCAAACATCGAGATGATTGCTCAGTATATGAAGAATCATCCAGATTCTAAGGTTGAAATTAAGGGTTATGCATCTCCAGAGGGTTCTAAGGAACTTAACCAGAAACTTTCTGAGGCTCGTGCCAATGCTGTAAAGAACATTCTCGTTAAGACTTACAAGATTAGCGCAAATCGTCTTCAGGCTAAGGGTATGGGTGCTACTGACAAGCTCTTCAAGCAGGTTGAGTTCAACCGTGTTGCTACATTCAATGATAACAATGCAGCTGAATAAAGAAATAAGTAGTTTCAGATATTTGGTCTTGTGACCAGGTCCTCCTAAACTTCGGTTTAGGAGGATTTTTTTTTCTTCTTACCTTTCTTACATGTCTGGCCGCTTCGCTTTATACTTTTTTGTCAGGTAATCTTAATAAAATAAGAGTTCAGTGTGGTTAATAAGCTCTTTCTTGTTTTTTTTGCACAAAATCAGCAGAAATGAGTATCTATCGTGATAAATTGTAAGCATTTTATTTGTTTTTCTAACAAAAATACGAAGTTTTGTGAAAATTTATACGAAATTAGTTGGCTATTACATAATTTCTCTGTATCTTTGCAGGCAAATTATAACAAAGGGGCTCGAAAGAGCCCTTTTAAGCAAGAAAATAAAAGAAAATGAAAGATATGAAACATCCATTAAGAAGTAGCGTCTGTACTGAAGGCAGAAGAATGGCAGGTGCCCGAGCACTCTGGGTAGCTGCAGGTATGAAACACGAGCAGTTTGGTAAACCAATCATTGCTATCGTGAACAGCTTTACTCAGTTTGTGCCAGGTCATACCCATCTTCATGAAATCGGTCAGATCGTCAAGAAGGAAATCGAAGCTATGGGGTGCTACGCAGCCGAATTCAATACCATTGCCGTTGACGACGGTATCGCAATGGGACACGACGGTATGCTCTATTCCCTCCCAAGCCGTGACATCATTGCCGACTCTGTAGAATACATGGTCAATGCTCACAAGGCCGACGCCATGATCTGCATCTCAAACTGCGACAAGGTAACCCCAGGTATGCTCATGGCATCTATGCGACTGAACATTCCTACCGTGTTCTGCTCAGGTGGACCTATGGAAGCCGGACGCTGGAAGGGTGAGAACGCCGACTTGATTACAGCTATGATTAAGGGTGCTGATACAAGCGTTTCTGACGAGGAGATGACGCAGATTGAGCAGTGCGCCTGCCCAGGTTGCGGTAGCTGCTCAGGTATGTTTACCGCCAACTCTATGAACTCTCTCACCGAGGCCATCGGTCTGAGCTTGCCAGGTAACGGAACCATTCTTGCTACCCACAAAAACCGCATCCAACTTTTTAAAGATGCAGCACGCCAGATAGTTAAGAACGCTTATGCATATTATGAGGACGGCGACGAGAGCGTATTGCCACGCAATATAGCTACCCGAGACGCATTCCTCAACGCCATGACCCTGGATATCGCCATGGGCGGAAGCACCAACACTGTGCTCCACTTGCTGGCAGTAGCTCAGGAAGCTGGCGCAGACTTCAAGATGGAAGACATCGACCAATTGAGTCGCAAGGTGCCTTGCCTCTGCAAGTTGAGCCCTAACACCCAGAAATACAGTGTACAGGAGTGCAACCGCGCAGGTGGTATCCTCGGTATCCTGAACGAGCTGAACAAGGGCGGTCTGATCAACGGCGCCGTAAAGCGTGTTGACGGCAAGACACTCGATGAGCAGATGAAGAAATACGATATTACCGGCACAGAGATTGATGCCGAGGCTGACAGAATCTACCATTCAGCACCGGGCAGAAAGTTCTCTACCCAGATGGGTAGTCAGGACGCTCAGTGGGAGAGCCTCGACACCGACCGCGCCGAGGGCTGTATCCGCGACCTCGAGCATGCCTACACCAAGGATGGCGGACTGGCAGTGCTCTTCGGTAACATCGCCCAGAATGGTTGCGTAGTGAAGACAGCTGGAGTAGCCCCAGTGCTCTGGCATTTTGAGGGTCCAGCCGTATGCTTTGATTCTCAGGAAGATGCATGCGAAGGCATCCTTGGCGGCAAGGTTAACTCAGGCGACTGCGTAGTCATCACCCACGAGGGTCCGAAAGGTGGCCCTGGCATGCAGGAGATGCTCTACCCAACCTCTTACATCAAGAGCCGTCACCTGGGCAAGGAATGTGCCCTCATCACCGACGGCCGCTTCTCAGGCGGTACATCAGGCTTGAGCATCGGTCACATCAGTCCTGAGGCTGCAGCAGGTGGTAACATCGGCAAGATTAAGGATGGCGACATCATCGTCATTGATATCCCTAGCCGCTCCATCAATGTGAAGCTCTCTGACGAGGAACTCGCAGCACGCCCACAGCAGCCGCTGAAGCGCTACCGCGTGGTTAGCAAGGCACTGCGCGCTTATGCCCACAGCGTAAGTTCGGCAGATAAGGGCGGTGTGAGAATCATCGACTAGTCTTCGAGAGTCTTTGAAAAGACAGTTTTTAGAGTCTTTGAGAAAAGAAAAGTTTTTGAATTATTCAGAATAATAACATATAAATGGCAAAAGAAGTAATAACAGGAGCCGAAGCACTGATGCGCTCCCTGAAAAACGAGGATGTTAAAACCATCTTCGGATATCCGGGCGGCAGCATCATGCCAGTGTTTGATGCACTGTACGGTTACACGAGAGGTGAAAAGAAGATGTTTGACCACATCTTGGTACGTCACGAGCAGGCTGCTGCTCACGCTGCATAGGGTTATGCCCGAGTCAGCGGCGAAGTGGGCGTCGCTCTTGTCACTAGTGGTCCTGGAGCTACTAATACATTGACCGGCATCGCTGATGCCATGATGGATTCTACACCAATCGTAGTCATCGCCGGACAGGTCGGCGTAGGTGCCCTGGGTACCGATGCCTTCCAGGAAGTAGACCTCGTGGGTGTTACCCAGCCAATCTCCAAGTGGTCTTACCAGATACGCCGTGCCGAGGATGTGGCATGGGCTGTGAGCCGTGCTTTCTATATCGCCCGCAGCGGACGTCCGGGACCTGTGGTGCTCGACTTTACAAAGAATGCGCAGGTGGCTACATGCGAGTGGGAACCAGTGAAATGTGAGAAGGTTACATCTTACAACCCTTATCCTACGATAGATGAAAAGGCGGTGGCTGAAGCTGCCGAACTCATCAACAATGCCAAGAAACCATTCGCCCTCGTGGGTCATGGAGTAGAGCTTGGCGGTGCACATAATGAACTCATCGAATTCCTCGAGAAGGCAGATATCCCTGCCGGCAGAACCCTGCTCGGCCTTTCTGCCCTGCCTAGCAACCACCCGCTCAACATGGGTATGCTCGGCATGCACGGTTCTTATGCTACCAACATGAAGACCCAGGAGTGTGATGTGCTCATCGCCATCGGTATGCGTTTCAGCGACCGTATCACAGGCGTGCCTTCTAAGTATGCTCCCCAGGCCAAGATTATTCACCTGGACATTGATAAGTCTGAGATTGACAAGGTTATCAAGACCGATGTGGCTGTTGTGGGCGACTGCAAGCAGAGTCTGCCAGCCATTACCCGTCTGCTGAACAAGAATGTTCACCGCGAGTGGAGAGATTCCTTCGAGGAATACCGCCAACAGGAACAGGAAAAGGTAATAGAGAAGGATATCCACCCTACAGAGGGACCGCTGCTTATGGGCGAGGTGACCAACGTGGTAACGGAAGCTACTCATAATGAGGCTGTTCTCGTAAACGACGTAGGTCAGAACCAGATGATCAGTAGCCGCTACTTCAAGTTTACCAAGAAGCTGAGCATCGTAACCAGTGGTGGTTTCGGAACCATGGGCTTTGGCCTTCCGGCAGCCATCGGTGCCACCTTCGGAGCTCCCGACCGCACCATCTGCTGTTTCTTCGGCGACGGCGGTTTCCAGATGAACATCCAGGAACTGGGCACCATCATGGAGCAGCAGGCACCGGTAAAGATGATTCTGCTGAACAACAACTATCTGGGCAACGTGCGCCAGTGGCAAGACCTGATGTTCGGTGGCCGTCACTCCTTCACCCACATGATGAATCCTCATTATGCAGAGATTGCCAAGGCCTACGGCATACCATACGATGTAGTAATAGACCGCAAGGACCTTCAGGCTAAGGTGGAGAAGATGATCAGCACCAAGGGTCCTTACCTGCTGGAGTGCGCCATCAAGGAGAATGAAGACATCGTTCCGATGACGCTGCCGGGCAAGAGTGTAGATGAGATGCAACTCGAGTTGAATTATTAAAAGCTTTCGGCTATATATAATAAGGTGTAAATTCCTTCATGAGGGAGCATCCTCCGAAAAGGAAAGACTCCGAAAAGTAACCGATTATTTTAAAATTTGGAAAAATGGAGAATAACAACGAAAAGAAATTATATACATTGCTTGTTTACTCAGAAAACATTGCCGGTATCCTGAATCAGATTACTGCCGTGTTTACTCGCAGACAGGTAAATATCGAGAGCTTGAATGTTTCGGCCAGCAGTATCAAGAATATACACAAGTATACCATCACGGTTTGGAGTGATGAAGAGCAGATTGAGAAAATCAACAAGGCAATAGAGAAGAAGATTGACGTGGTGAAGAGCGATTACTACACCGACGACCAGATCTTCATCCATGAAGTGGCTCTCTTCAAGATTTCCACTCCGGTATTGCTCGAAAATCCAGAGGTTTCGCGCACCATCCGCAAGCATGATGCCCGCATGATGGAGGTGAATCCTACCTACAGCACCGTGCTTCTGGCAGGACTTACCGAAGACATCGCCGATCTCTTCCAGCAGCTCAACAGCTACAACTGCCTCCTTCAGTATACCCGAAGCGGCAGAATCGCTGTAACGAGAAGTTTTGACGAACCCATCTCTGATTATCTCAAGCAGAATTCAGAAGATTAGATTTCTTTCATATTTTGATGCCCTTTGTTCCCCTGGCTTCAAACTAGCGGAGCAGGGGGCTTTTTCGGTTTAAAACAACAAGACAGACAACAAGATAATAGGACGAGACAGATATTATGGAACAGAAAATATTAGATAAGGTAGGGCGTTACGAATTTCTTTCGGAGCCTTTCCACTGCGATTTCAGCAGCCACCTCTTTATGGGGCATCTCGGAAATCATCTGCTCAATGCTGCCGATTTTCACAGCAACGACCGCGGGTTCGGTATGAACTACCTCATGCCCCGACACAAGACATGGGTTCTCAGCCGACTGGCCATTGAGATGACAGAGATGCCGAAGTCTTACGACCGCTTTGTAGTAGAAACCTGGTGCGAGAGTGCCATGAAATATTTCACATCCCGAGATTTCAAAATCTGCGGCAAGACATCATCATCCGAAGAAGCCAAGGTTTACGGCTACGGCAAGAGCGTGTGGGCAATGATTGATACGGAGACCCGACAGCCTGTTGATATTTTTGAAATTCACGACGGGCTCATCAAAGAATATATTGATTCAGAAAAAACTTGTCCTATCCAGGCAAGTTCGAGAGTGAAAATGGGCAAGGATGCCAAGCTGGTGAGAACCATTGACACCTATTATCATGATGTAGATGTTAACGGGCACATCAACTCGGTGAAATACATCGAACATATCCTCGACCTCTTTGATCTGGATTATTACAAAAATCACTTTTTGCAAAGATTTGAGATAGCTTACGTAGCAGAAAGTCACCAGGGAGACCAACTTCATTTCTATTTGGAAGAAACAAGTGAGGCAGAAGAAATGCAAGAATACTGCATAAAGATAACAAAAAACGGCAAAAATGACGTAAATGAGGTGGAAGTTGTAAGAAGTAAGGCTAAATTTATTAAAAAATGAAAGAAAAATTTGGTGGTTTCATTTTATTTGCTTACCTTTGCACTCAGAAAATAAGAATAAACCCAGAGCCGCCTTCTTGGATAGGGGGTGGACGGATCAAACAGGCTCTCTTTGGATAAGAATACAGCTCGCATCCGTATGGACAAGTATAACCCGCGGCTCCACAAACGGCAAGCCGCACAAAAAAAATAAAAATTATGGCAGAAATGAATTTCGGTGGCGTAATGGAAACTGTTGTCACCAGTCATGAATTTTCATTGGAGAAAGCACGTGAAGTATTGAAGAACGAAACAATCGCAGTTATCGGTTATGGTATCCAGGGTCCTGGTCAGGCTTGTAACCTTCGCGATAATGGTTTCAACGTCATCGTCGGACAGCGTCAGGGTAAGACCTACGAGAAGTGTCTGAAAGATGGTTGGGTTCCTGGTAAGACTCTGTTCTCTATCGAGGAAGCTGCTGAAAAGGGTACTATCATCTGTATGTTGCTTTCTGATGCCGGTCAGATTGCATGCTGGCCAAAGATTAAACCATACCTCACACCAGGTAAGACTTTGTATTATTCACATGGTTTCGCTATCAATTGGAGCGACCGTACAGGCGTTGTTCCACCAAAGGATATTGATGTAATCATGGTTGCTCCTAAGGGTTCTGGTACTTCTCTCCGCACTATGTTCTGTGAGGGTCGTGGTTTGAACTGCTCTTACGCTGTATACCAGGATGCATCTGGCAAGGCAGAGGAGAAGACTATTGCCTTCGGTATCGGTATCGGTGCCGGTTATTTGTTCAAGACAACATTCCAGCGTGAGGCTACTTCTGACCTCACAGGTGAGCGTGGCTCATTGATGGGTGCAATTGAGGGATTGTTGGAGGCACAGTATGACGTGCTCCGCGAGAATGGTCACTCACCATCTGAGGCTTTCAACGAGACTGTTGAGGAACTCACACAGAGCCTTGGCCCTCTCTTCGGTGCTAAGGGTATGGATTGGATGTATGCTAACTGTTCAACTACAGCTCAGCGTGGTGCTCTTGACTGGGCTCCTCGTTTCCGTGAGGCTATCAAGCCTGTAATGGAGTGGTTGTACTACTCTGTAAAGACTGGTAACGAGGCTCAGATTTCTATCGACAAGAACTCTCAGGCTGATTACCGCGAGAAGTTGAACGCTGAACTTGAGGCTATGCGCAACAAGGAAATGTGGCAGGCTGGTGTTACAGTTCGTAAGCTTCGCCCTGAGAATAACTAATTTTTTTCTCGTACATAATGTTGAAAAGGGAATGGCCCGAGAGGTGTCGTTCCCTTTTTTCATGGTATGCTCGGCATGAGCTTAATCTAATGGGTGCAAGTCCCTAACAAGCCCTAA
>ERZ779869.3308-NODE-3308-length-12597-cov-3.578137_pt1 | contig 12597 bp, 12 predicted proteins | sample MGYA00511557_ERZ779869 | MGnify/ENA primary metagenome ERZ779869 (study PRJEB29588, sample SAMEA2154620) | human gut metagenome | biome: human gut; feature: human-associated habitat; material: faeces | place: Denmark | collected 2008/2010 ...
TTCGGGAGGAGTCCAGAGGAACCCCTTCCAAGGGGTTCCTTTGGGCAACTTCTTCTTGACGGTCGACGCCGTTCTTCTTTGCGCAGCTAAGAAGAATGGGGTCGAAACCTACCAGGCTGGCAGGGTACTGCCAGTTAAAACTGGCACCTGCCGCCACGGACGGCAGCAAAAACTCACAGTGCCGCCTTCACAAAGGCAAACACCTCCCGCAGGAGGTAATTCACCCGCAAAACCTCCGGCGAGGTCCTGCTTGCCAGCCCATACGGCTCCATGCCGAGCTTCTTCGCCAGATATTTTGCCCGGCAGAGATGAAAATCACTCGTGATGATCAGCACGCGGTCGGTCCGCATGCCGTGCGTCTGCGCAAGCGTCCGGGAAAATTCCAGATTCTCGCGCGTGTCGCTCGCCTGCTCTTCGAGCAGAACCCGGCTTTCGTCCACACCGCGCGCGGTGAGATACTTTGCCATGACGGATGCCTCCGTATACGCTTCGTCCGCGCCCTGCCCGCCGGAGACGACGACGCTTGCCTGCGGATGCCCGGTTAAATACTCCAGCGCCAGATCGAGCCGCTTTTTGAGCGTCAGCGAGGGCTGATCGCCCTGCACCTGCGCGCCCAGCACCACGACAAACTCCGGCGCGTCTGCCTCTTCCGGCACGTTCGAGCGCCCCTCGCGGTCAATATACATCATTGCCCCGAACACCGTCAGCATGCAAACGCCGGTGAGCGTCAGTAAAATCATGCGCCACGTCCTTTCGTGTTTTTTTCCGCGCAGCAGCCGCAGCGCAAGACACACCGCGCCCAGCGCCAGAAAGCACAGCCCCGTCATTGCCACATGAAACGGCAGCAAAATACACACGATGCCAAGAACTGCTAAAATTACCGCCAGTACATACAGCGTCATACGCTTTCCTCCAACTGCAAACTCAGGCTCTCCCATTCGTCCATCATGCCGGAGAGCTTCGTCTCTTCCTCCTGCTTTTCCTCCATCAGACGCGAAAGCTCCTGATAGTCGGCGCTTGCCGCCGTGATTTTTTCATCCAGACCGGCGATCAGCGTCTCCTGCTTTTCAATGTCGCGCTCGAGCGCCTTGATCTTCTTTTCCATCGCCTTGCTGCCGCCGGTATTTCTGGGCTTTTCCTTCTTCTCGCGCTTTTCCTTCGCGGCAGGCGCCGCCTGCATTGCCTCAAAGGCTTTGATCGAGCGGTATTTTTCATAGCCGCACGGAAAATCGCGGATGGTCTGGTTTTCCAGCTCCCAGATGCGCGTGGCGAATTTGTCCACAAAATAGCGGTCGTGGGACACGAACAGCAGTGCGCCCTCGTACTCCTCCAGCGCGTCTTCGACCCACTCTCTGGACGCCAGGTCCAGATGGTTCGTCGGCTCGTCGAGAATGAGCAGATTGATCTTCTCGTCCATCAGCATGCACAGCCGCAGCCTCGACTGCTCGCCGCCGGAGAGCGATGAGACGGTTTTGAACACGTCCTCGCCCTCAAACAGATACGCCCCCAGCCGGTCTCGCGCAGTCTGCACCGTGCAGTTTTTTTCATAGAGCATTGTGTCAAGCAGCGTCCGCTCGGGGTGCTCGAAGTGGATGATCTGCGGCAGGTACGCCCACTTGACCGTGGGACCGAATTTGATCTTGCCCGCGCCCGCTTCCTCTCCGAGCAGAACCTTCAGAAACGTCGTCTTGCCGGTTCCGTTGTCGCCCAGAAGTGCGATGCGCTCGCCGCCTGCAACCTGCAGGTCCACGTCATGGAAGAGCGTCCTTCCGTCAAACGCCTTGCCGAGTCCCTTCACGGACAGCACCTCGTCGCCAAAGAAATCCCGCTCGGCAAAGCGCGCACGCATGGTTTTTTCCGTCTTCGGCTTTTCGGTCTTTTCAATCCGGTCCATCCGGTGCTGGATGGACATCGCGCGCCGGTAGAGCGTGCGGTTGTTGATGCCCCAGCCCTTCATGCGCTCGAGCGTAAAGCCCAGCTGCGAGAGCTTCGCCTGCTCCTTTTCATACTGCTTGAGCTGCAGCTCGAACCGTGCCTGCTTTTCCTGCACGTAGAACGAATAATTGCCGGAGTAAAACTCCGCCTTGCCGTTCGAAATTTCAATGATGCGATTTACCACGCGGTCCAGAAAATACCGGTCATGGGAAATGGTAAGCACCGCACCCTTAAAGCGCGAAATATATTCCTCCAGCCACTCCACCGCATGCATGTCCAGATGGTTGGTCGGCTCGTCGAGCAGCAGAATGTCGGTCTTCTCCAGAAGCAGCCGCGCGAGATTCACTCTCGTCTTCTCTCCGCCGGAAAGCGAGGAAAAAAGCTGCTCACGCTGCGATTGCGGAATTGCCAGACCGTTGCAGATTTTATCCGTTTCGGTGTCGATCTCATATCCGCCGCCGGCTTCAAAGCGGTTTGTGAGCGCGTCATACTCCAACAGGATTTCCTTCGGCGTATGCTCGGTCATCTGCCCCTCCAGCTCGCGCATGCGAGCTTTGATCCTGTCCAGCCCGGAGAACGCCGCGCGCAGCACGTCGTTTACCGTATAATCTGCCGGATAGACCGGAATCTGGGAAATGAGCCCCACCTTTTTCCCCTGCGCGAAAGCAATCGCGCCGGAATTATAGTCGATTTCGCCCGTCAGAATCTTAAACAGCGTCGTCTTGCCCGCGCCGTTTTTGCCGAGCAGACCCACCCGCTCGCCCGACTGCACGTCAAAACTGATGCCGTCTAAAAGATTCCCGTCCTCGTCAAAGCTCTTAACAAGGTCCTTTACAGAAATGTCAATCATGTTGTTTCCTCAAACAGCGAGAGAAATTCCTCCCGCGTATATAATAAATTCAGCGCGTCCAGCAGCGCGTTCGCGCTCATGTGCGCCGGAAAGCGCAGGCGGCTTAAAAATGCCTCGCGCTTTTTCTGGCTGTCCGGTCTTCCGGAAAGCCCGGCGGTATAAAGATCAAGCTTTGTAATGCCATCGCCTTTCTTTTTTACCGGTTCGCCGCCTAAATCCGCGCCCGCATTGGAAAGTGCTTCCAGGAGAATTTCCTTCGTCATGCCCTCCACGCCGAGCAGCCCTTCTTTTCCGGGTGCGCGCTTGCGCTTTTCCTTGCCGGGAATGTCTGGGATGTAGGCATGCAGAACGCCCTGTTTCGGAAGCGCCCCTTTTAAATAATTACGGATGACAAAGCCCGCGCCGTCGGAGTCGGTGAAGATAATCAGCCCCGTTGTCTGCGCCGCGCGCCGCAAAAGCGACAAAAGTGCCTTGTCGTGCATCACGCCGAAGCCGTGCGTCTGAAAAATCGTCGTGTCCACCAGCTGCGAGAGCGTGTTCTGATCATACTTTCCCTCGACGACAATCGCCTGCCTGATCTTAACCACGGCGTGCCTCCTGCCAGAGCGTCGCAATCAGGACCTCCAGAAGCCGCTCGGGTTCGTCCACGCTGCGCTTCATATCACGGTCCGCCTGCAGGCACAGCTCTACCGCCCGCGCGCAGAACGCCTCTGGAACCTTTCGCGCCGCAGTGAAAGTGAGGTTTGCCGCGTAGCTGCTCTTGTTGCCGGTCAGATCCATAAAGGTCTGTTGGTTTTTGCCGCAGGCGGCAAGCGTTTTGGCATAGTAGAGCCTACGGATCTGCGAGCCGACCGCGCCGAGAATCGCAATCGGCTCTGCCTGCACGGCAAAAAGCTCCTGCAGCTTCGTCAGCGCCAGCTGAAAATTCCCGTCTGCCACGGCGTTCGAAATATCAAAGGTCTGCGCATTGAGCACCGGTGTCACCACCGCGTCGATGTCCGAGCGCTGGATCTCTTCTCCGGAGGCATAGGCGGAGATTTTTTTGATTTCGCCGGACAGCTGCGTCATACCGCCGCCGGTCAGGAAAATCAGATAGCTTGCCAGCTTGTCGGAAATCAGCTTTCCCTCCGCCCGGAAGTGCCGCGCAATCCAAGTGCAGAGCTCCCGCTCCGAGGGCTTTTGAAATTCCACCACCTGCGCATGCTTTTTGAGCGTATCGGAGAGCTTGCGCATCTGCCCGTTCGGCTTATACTCGATCGTATCGTAGCAGAACACGAGACACACATAGTCCGGCAAATCTTCAAAAATGCCGCGGTACTGCTCTCTTGCCTGCTCGGGGAGCTTGAACAAATCCACATCGTCCACGCGCACCAGCGTCCGCTCCGCCATCATGGGCATTGCCTCCACCGCGTCCAGAAGCGCCTGCGGAGAAATGCTTGCGCCATCGAAGCGGTGGGTGTTGAATTCCGCGGCAGGTCCGCATGCCAGCTTTTTTGTCAGCTCCGCGAGATAGTAGTCCCGCAGGAACGCCTCCTCGCCGCAGAAGATATAGAAATTCCCCGGGGTGTTATTCTTGAGGTCCTGCTTGAATTGCCGCAGGGTATCGTCCGTCTGCCCGGTCTGTTTTTTTGCCATCAGTTTCCTCCCCGGATGACGATGGTTCCCATTTCATCCGTCCGGTAAATTGCCGCGCCCGCGTTTTGAATGCGCGCAAGCGTCTGCGCCGCCGGGTGCCCGTAGGAATTGTCCGCACCGACGGAAAGAATCACGGTCCGCGCACCGGTCTGCGCCAGAAGCGCGTCGCTGGTCGAGGTTGCAGCGCCGTGATGCCCGGCGACCAGAAGCTCGATGCCCCGCAATTCGTTTTGGGATAAGAGCCGGTACTCCTCGTTCTGGCTCAGGTCGCCGGTTATTAGAATATCATATTTTTCGTGCGCTGCCAAGACGCAAAGCCCGCCGTCGTTGCCGCTTTCCAGTAAATCCGGCTTTAACACGCGGATTTTCCCGCGCTTCGTCGGAAATTCCAGATTTTCGCGCACAAAGCGCACCTGTGTTCCGTTCTCCCGCGCCGTTCGGATGATCGTCTGCAGCATGTCGCTTTGCTCTCTCAGCGCCGTCATGGGAAGATACAGCGTTCCGACCTGTACGCGCGATATGAGCTGCGCCGCGCCGTTGCAGTGGTCGGCGTCCGGATGCGTCAGAAAAAGCCGCTCGACCCGAAACACGCCGTTTCCTTCGAGATAGCGCGCAGCAAGCTCGCCGCTCTCGTTCTGCACACCGCCGCAGTCAACCATGCTCGTCTCGCCGTCTGCCGTGTAAACCAGACACTGCCCCTGCCCCACATCAAGCGCCGTGAACGTGAAGCCCGCGCTGCGGTAATCAAGCGCGGAAAGCCCCATGCAAAGCGCAAACGTGACGGCAATGCACCCAAGCGTCAAAGACGCACGCAGCTTTTTCGGCTGCAAACAGATCACCCATACCGCGCAGAAGAAAAATACCGCCCAGACCGCAGCATACGGATTGTCCAGAGAAACCGCGCTGTAGGGAACGCACGAAAGTACGCCGATCACGCCAAGCACCAGCTGCGCCGCACGCCCGATCAGCCAGCCGGGTCCCAGCCCGATGGGCAGGCAGATGCAGGACGCTGCCGCCGTCGCCAGTCCTGCCGAGAAAATCAGGCTGATCAGCCACAGGCAAAGCGCGTTCGTCACAAAGCCAGACACGGACACCACGCCGAAATAGACCGCGCAGATCGGAAGGGAAAACGCACTTGAGGCAAGCGAGCAGCATGTCGCGGTAATGCCGGGTCTAAGTCCCCGCGCGAGAAACGGATGATGGTCCTCCAGGTGCGCATAGGTCTTCGACTCGACCATTGCGTGGGAAAGAGGCTTCGAAAACAGCAGAATGCCGCCTGTCGACGCAAACGACAGCAGCAGCCCCACATTGCGCAGCGACCACGGATTTTCCGCCAGCAGCACCATCAGCGCGGCAGAAAACGCCGTCCACGGGTCGCGTTCGCGCCGTACCAGTCCCGATACAAGCAGCATCGTCTGCATGATACCCGCGCGGACGCTTGAAGCGTTTGCGCCCGTTAACAGCACGAAAAACCAGACGAGCGGAATACCCAGCGCGGCGCAGAGCACACGCTTTTTCGCACAGAGCAGCATCACCAGACCTGCAAGCAGGCTCACATGCATGCCCGACACTGCCACCACATGATACACGCCGCTGCGCGACAGGTCATTTCGCAGCGCGTAGGAAAGATTCTGTTTATCGCCCGTCAGAAGCGCCTGCAGAAAGCCAGCGGCGTCCGCTGGAAAAATTTGCGTGCATACCCGCTTGAGCCGCTCGGCGGCATAGACTGGGAAATACCGCAGCGAGCGCGTTCCTGCTTCTACCGTCAGCTCGCCCTTTGCCGACGCGCACATCCAGACCCCGCGCGAGGCGTAATACTCGTCGCGCTCCAGATTGTCCGGGCTTGCCGCGCGCAGCTTTGCCGTGCACGTGACGCGGTCGCCGGGCAAAAGCGTCTCATCGGACGAGTAATAAAGCACCGCGCGGATACTCCGGGGCTCTGCCTCCACGCAAACAAGAACGGCACGTCCATAGCGCGAGCTTGTCGGATATTCCAGAACCTCCGCCGAAATCTCTGCCTGCTGCCGCGCGCAGAACGCCTCAATCGGACGAAGCAGCACTGCCCGATAGACCCCGCACCATGCAAGCGCCAGCGACAGCCCCAGCAGTGCCGGCAAAAGCCGCTGCAAATGCAGCTGCTTCCGGAACCCCAACGCCAGCACGCAGAGCGCCGCAGCAATTGCCGCCAGAAGATACGCGCCGGAGCGAAAATGCGCCACGCACGCGGCGCAGCCGATCGAAAAGCCGGCTGTGAACCGGCACAGGCGCCTCATTTCTTACGCTCGGTCAGCCCGAGCAGATAGTCGGTCGACACATGATAATACTCCGCCAGCCGGATGACCGCCCAGACCGGAATTTCGCGCTCACCAAGCTCATAGCGCCGGTAGACGCACCGCTGCATATTCAAATAGTCCGCAACCGCCTGCTGGGTCTGGTCGGCATCCTCCCGCAAATCGCGGATTCTGGAAAAGTACATGTTTCATCACCGGGAATGATGATACCATGTGGTGCCATTTACAAGCGGAAAAGATACCATACGGTCTCTTTTTTCGCCGCAATCCGACAAATCCAACAGTTGCTTCCAGCTTCCTCTCTCAAAAAATGCCGCCCGGAGAATCCGGGCGGCATTGTCTCAATTGGCTTACTCAGCCTTGTCCTCGCCGTCGACAACCTCGATCTTGATTTCCGGGGTCTCAGCGGGCTCTTCGGGCGCAGCCTGCTCGCTGCAGCAGGGCGTCTCGGTGCAGGCGCAGGGCGCTTCTTCGGAAGCGGTCTGTTCCTGCTCGGGCTGTGCGTCTGCAAAGTCTTCCTCAGATGCCGCAGGCGCCTCGGCGGGAACCTCGTCGGTTGCCTTCACATCGTCGATGTAGTCCTTCAGCTCGGCGATGAGCTTCTTGGACTCGTCGATCTTCTGGCACCACGGCAGATACTCCGCCGTATCCATCTCCTCGCCGACCGCGTAGTCGCGATAGTAGAGCTTGCCGAGCTGCGCTTCTGCCTTGCGGATCTTGTCCTCCTCGGCGTAGATCGAAACGTTTGCCTTTGCCACAGCGGCAAGGATCTTTGCCTTCTGGGTCGCTGTCTGTGCAGCGTCGACCGCAAACTTCTTGACGCTTTCAAAATTCTCAGTCAGATTCATAAAAAGAACTCCCTTCTAAATTGTAACTGTTTCTTATTGTGCATTATAGCACACTTCCTCCGCTTTTGTGGAACCTTTGCACATTTTTTTCAAAAAGTTCACATTTCGTCCGGATTTTCCGCTGGCGCTTCCTGCGTTCGCGCCGCGCGGTTGACGAACAGGTCCTCCCGCCGCGGCTTCTTTTTCAGAAGCACCCATGCGATGATGCCGGCTGCGGCAAGGAACGACACTGCTGCCACCAGCTGGCTGACACGGATGCCGGTTGAGAACAGATACAGGCTGTCGGTGCGAAGTCCTTCAATCCACGCTCTTCCCAGACCGTACCACGCGACGTAGAGCAAAAACACCTCGCCGTCGAACTTCCGTTTCTTGCAGTAGAAATGCAGCCCGATAAAGCCGACCAGGTTCCAGACCGACTCATACAGAAACGTCGGATGATAATACGTCACCTTGCCCGCCGCGTCGACAAGTCCCATCTTGAAAAACGAGTCTGTCACGCTGCCGTGCGCCTCGCGGTTCATGAAGTTGCCCCAGCGACCGAGAATCTGCCCGATAATCACGCCCATTGCGGCGTTATCGAGCATAACCAGCGTCGGAATCCTTTTTACCCTGCTCAGAACCAGAACCGTGATCGCACCGCCGATGATGCCGCCGTAGATCGCAAGTCCGCCCTCCCAGATGTAGAGCATCGAGATGGGGTTGTCTCGGTAGAGGTCCCAGTAGAACACGCAGTAGTAAAGCCGCGCGCACACAACGCCGATGGGCACCGCCCACAGCACCAGATCCAGCACGTCGTCCTGCGTAATGCCGAACGTTTTTGCGCGGTACAGCATATACAGAACCGCCAGCAGGAAGCCGCTCGCAATAATAATGCCGTACCAGTAGATATCCTTCCCCATCACCGTGAAGGCGACGGGGCTCGGGTCCACGGTGATGCCGAGATTTGGAAACGAAATTGGAGACGTCAGCAGCATGATTTTTCCTCCTTTTCGCGCTTCGGTCGGATGACCGACACGAACGCCAGCTCTTCTTTGACGTTCTCGCGGATGAATTGTTCCACATCCTCCGCCGTCACGCCCGCGTAAATATCCGGATAGTCCAGATACTCCGCGCCGTCAAAGTAATACGCGCACATGCGGTAGCACGTGCCTTCGAAGCCGTCGAGCCCGCGAAGCCTGCGTCCGGTGACGGATTTTTTGAGCCGGTCCAGCAGCGCCCGGTCGACGCCGGTTTTTATCACGCACGCCGCCTCCTGCAGGACCTCCTGCAAAATGCGCTCGGGCTGCTCGCTGTCTCCGCAGAGCTCCAGCAGCGCCATACCCTTCATGCGCTCGTAGTCGACCGAAAAATCGGCGTCAATGACATTTTCGTCATAGAGCTTCTGATAAAGCTCCGACGATTCGCCGATCAGAATTTCGCCTGCCAGCTCGCCGACATAGTCCACGATGCCGTTCTGGTACAGAAATTCGGTGGTGTCGAATTTGCTGCCGCTCACCTGATTTTTCAGCACGAATTTGATGTGGCTGTTGACGACTGCCTGACGCTTGAGCGTATCGAGGTAGTAATCCACAGGGATGTTGATGTCGGTGAACACCAGCTTGTCCGGCTTCCAGTGGAAGCACGAGCCGGTCTTTTTCCGGTCGGCGGGTTCCTTTTTCAGGCCGCCCTTGTTTCTGCCCTTTTCAAAGTGCAGATCGTACCGGTAGCCATCCCGGCGGATGGTGGCGTCAAAAAATTCCGAAGCATACTGGGTGGCGCAGGAGCCGAGGCCGTTTAAGCCCAGAGAATACTCATAGTTTTCCCCGTTTTCCCCATATTTGCCGCCGGCGTACATTTCGCAGAACACCAGCTCCCAGTTGTAGCGTTTTTCCTTTTCGTTGTAGTCCACGGGGCAGCCCCGGCCGAAATCCTCCACTTCCACGCTCAAATCTTCGTAGCGGGTGACAATGATGGTGTCGCCGTAGCCTTCCCGCGCCTCGTCGATGGCGTTGGAGAGAATTTCAAACACCGCGTGCTTGCAGCCCTCCAGATCGTCCGAACCAAAGATGACTGCCGGGCGCTTGCGCACCCGATCCTCGCCCTTGAGCATGGAGATACTGGAATTTCCGTATTGTTCCTGTTTTTTCATGTTGCATACCTGCCTGCATAATCCATAGTCATACGATTTTATTATATGCAAAAATAAGCCAAAAGTCAAGAAACGCCCCTTGGGGCGGAAAAAGCGTCCTGCATGTTCCGTGCAGGACGCTTTTTCAGGATTCGACGTCAATCGTGACGCTGTTCCCAGTTTCCGTAGGTTTCGCAGAACCGGCCGGAGAAGGACGGCTCCCGTCCCGCCGCGTACAGGTGGGAGGTGTCCCCAAAGGCGGTCATGCGGAACGACGCGATGCCCGCCCGGCGCTCCTCCGTGTTCAGGATGGTGACGGAGGTGGGCAGAGAGCAGATTCCCTGCCACAGCGGCATGGGGGAAATCCCCAGCAGGTGACTCAGCAGGACACAAGTGACGCCAAAATGGCAGAACAGGACGACGGTATCCTCGTTGGGCTGCTCCGCCCGGTAGTATTCCCCCTCCCGGCGGTAGCCGTGGCGGGCGAGCAGCTCGTCCAGCCCGTCCCATACCCATTGGGCTTCCTCACGCACTCCGGCGGCAGTGAAGCGGTCGTTTTCCCACCAGTGTTCCCGGTCGTAAAACCCCTTGTCCTCCGTCCAGTCCTGAGGCAGCCAGTCCCATGCGACACCCGGTTTATCTTTCCCCGGACGGAGAACCTGCGGGGAGAATTCCCGCAGCCATGGGAGAATTTCCGCCTGCCGCCCCAGCTTTTCCAGCGTGGCCTTGGCGGTATCCCGCGCCCGCCCTTTGGGGGAGCAGTAAAACGCCTTCACATCCAATTTGCACAGGCAGTCGGACAGCAGCTCCGCTTCTATCCAGCCGGTCTCGGTCAGGGAGTCGATGGAATAGTCCGGGTCGCCGTGGCGCACAATTAACAGCTTCATGTATGTTCTCCTTTATTCTCCGAACTTTTCCGCAGCTTCTTTCAGCATACTGCGGATGGGCAGATGGTAGGGGCAGCGGCTTTCACAGGTGCCGCAGCCGATGCACTCCGATGCCTTTTTGGTAAGCGTTGCATAGCGGCTTCTCGCCCAGTCCGCCAGACCGTACCGGGACAGATACCCTTCAAACAGGAACACGCTGGAAATGCTGATACCCGCGCTGCACGGCTGGCAGTAATTGCACCGGCGGCAGAACTGGGTACCAAGGGCATCGCGGATGGCGCGCATCTTAGCTTCTTCCTCCACGGACAGCGGGGAACTATCGTTTACTGCGGCGAGATTCTGGTTCAGCTCGGCAATGTCCGCCATGCCGGGTATCACCACAGTGACATCCGGGTTGGCGCAGACGCAGCGCAGCGCCGTCACGGCGTCCTCGATCGCGCCGCCCGCAAGGGGCTTCATGGCGATGAAGCCAATGCTCTTTTCGGCGCAGGCGTGGATCAGTTCTTTTGCCTGATCTTCCACGATATTGTATGGGAACATGATGGTCTCCACCCATGGCAGCTCCAACGCCATCCGGAAAGTTTCCAGAGAATGGGCGGTGATGCCGATATGTCCGATCTTTCCGGCCTTTTTCGCGGCCGTCAGCGCTTCCAGCGCACCGCCGGGGGAACAGACCTTCTCCACGTCGGCTGGCGGCGCATTGTGGATCTGGTACAGGTCAATATAGTCGGTGCGGAGGTTTTTCAGGCTGATATCGATGTCCTTCGCCATGGCCTCTGCCGTGCGGGACATGCTCTTGGTGGCAAGCACGAAATGCTCCCGAATGCCCTCAAGGCCAATGCCTAAGTATTCCTCGCTGACGGTATAGCCCCGTGCGGTATCAATGTAGTTGACGCCGTTTTCCAGCAGCTTGTGCATAAGTGCTTTCGTCCCCTCCGCGTCAATGCGCTGGATGGGAATTCCCCCAAAGCCCATGCGGGAGATTTTCAGCCCGGTTTTGCCGAGGATTCTGTATTCCATGGTCACGCGCTCCTTTCCTTTTTTGCCATTATACGGCAAAAAAGCGAAAAAAACAACCTTCCTGACCGAAAAAACGGGTCAGCTTTCGCTGACCCGTTTTTTATTTCCCAAGCTCTTTGTTTTTCCTGTAGGTATCGATCACGCAGTCCATCGCCGCGCCGCGGAAGCCGTGATTTTCCAGCGTCTGAACGCCGACAATGGTGCTGCCCCCGGGAGAGCACACCGCATCCTTCAATGCGCCGGGGTGCTGACGGGTGGCAAGCAGCATTTCCGCCGAACCGGCCATGGTCATGGCGGCGTATTCCACTGCCTTGGCTCTGGGAAGGCCGCAGGCCACCGCGCCGTCGGCAAGGGCTTCCACAAACATGTACATAAAGGCTGGGCCGCTGCCGGACAGGGCGCTTGCCGCGTCGATCAGCCGCTCCTCCAGCACGTCCAGCAGGCCGCAGAAGCGCATATCTTCCCGCCAGTCGTTCAGCGTTTCATCCTCCACAAGCGCGTTGCGGCAGTAAGGAATGACCCCTTTGCCGATGGCCGTGGGAGTGTTGGGCATGATGCGGATGACGGGCAGCTCCGTCCCGGCGAGGTGCTCCAATTTCGCAATTTCCATGCCAGCCGCCATGGTAATGAGCAGCGGTTTGCGCTTCCCCAGAACCTTTTGCAGCGGAGAAAGCACCTCCTGCACCATATGGGGCTTCACTGCGATAAAGATCCGGTCGCACCGGGCGGCGACGGTTTCCGCGTCCGAATAGACGATGCCCAGTTCCTCCGCGAACGCCTTCGCCTTGCCAGAACGGTCGGACACCATGATTTCCTTTGTGGCCTTGCTCAGGGCTTTGGCAATGGCGCCGCCCATATTGCCGCAGCCGATAAATCCGTATTTCATACGTTTTCCCTCCTCAGCGGATATGTCCGTTTCCGTGGATGATGTATTTATAGGTGGTCAGCTCCTGCAATCCCATGGGTCCCCGGGCGTGGAGCTTCTGGGTGGAAATGCCCATCTCGCACCCTAAGCCGAATTCGC
>ERZ779869.3318-NODE-3318-length-12561-cov-4.926115_pt1 | contig 12561 bp, 12 predicted proteins | sample MGYA00511557_ERZ779869 | MGnify/ENA primary metagenome ERZ779869 (study PRJEB29588, sample SAMEA2154620) | human gut metagenome | biome: human gut; feature: human-associated habitat; material: faeces | place: Denmark | collected 2008/2010 ...
TATTATATTCATTTTCTGTTGAAAATTTTATTTTATTTTTTTCTTCAGATATATTACTACTCATCAAATATCCCATAAGTTCATATTTAACATTTTCTTTATTTGATAGTTTTTCTGATTTGCTTATCTCTTCTTTTAATTCTGTTGAAAAAGACATATTTCCTCCAATCATAAAACTTGTGTTATTATTATTCTATCATTTCCATATAAATCTTTTTTACAATATGTATTTTTATAATTTTGTTCATCTTCAATTATTTTAATTACATCATTTTTTTGATTATATCCAATTTCAAAACATAGAAAACTTCCTGTTTTTAAATAATTAATTGCTTGTTCTGCAATTATTCTATAAAAATCTAATCCATCCTCTCCACCATCTAATGCAATTTTAGGCTCTTTTTGAACTTCTTCACTCAATTTTTTTATTTCATCTTTTCTTATATATGGTGGATTTGAAACTATAATGTCAAATTTTTTATTATCTAATTTATTAATTTTCTTAGGTATTTTTTCTAAAAAATTAGGTATATATTCTACTTGACATTTAATATCATTATTTTTAAAATCTTCACTATAAATATGTTTCAATTCCCGAGATACCACTACTAACTTATCTAAATATTTACATGAGTTTCTTAATCTTTTCATGATAACTTTATCTCCATGAGGATGATTATGTTCCCATCCAATAGCTATAACATTATTATTACGATACTCTCCTAAGTACTTATTAGTATAATCTCTCGTACTAATAATAATATCACTATCACAAGAATCTATTGCATCAATTAATACTTTTCTTTTTATTCTAAGAATATTTAAAGCCTTAATTGCTTCTTTAATAATCTTAAAGATATTAACTCTCTTAACCGCATATTTAAAATCATTCTTATTAGGTACAACTTTACTTAAGTATCTTATATGAACTTTTGGATCAATATAGAATGCTGGTTCGTCATACAATTTATATATTGCTAATATTTCTACTTTATAAGTATCTACTAAACTATTAGCTAAAGCTGCAATACATTTTTCAATACCTCCATACCCTAAATGTAATGCTAAAATAGTTACTTTCTTCATGTTACCACCTATCCATACTTTAATTATAAAGCAAATCGCATTTGTAAGTAAAGAAAAAGTGAGTGCAAATGCACTCAAGTTTATTTTAAACGAGGTAATGTTTTTCCCATCGAATATATATACCAGTTATTTAAAGCATTCTTAATTTTATTATATAAATGCAATCTATACATAATACAATATGGCTTTCTTGAAATAGTATCAATTTCTTTAAGTAAATCATTAATTTCTTTAGAAGATGCAAAAGCCTTAAAATAATCAATAAATCCCTCTAAATCATTAGTAAAATATAATCTTTCCATATCATGATAATTACTAAAGAAACTTTCCAGCATTTTGCTTATCCTGCTTTCTAAGAAATAAGCTTTCTCCATATGATTTTTATATAATATTCTAGCCGTTAAAGTTTCTGTATATCCTTCATTTAACCCTATTCCAAAATACTTCTTATTTTTTCCTTGGGATACGGATAAACCAGTATAATCAATATCATTATCATAGTCATAACAAGAAGATGCCATATGCATAAATTCATGAGCCATTGCCCCTTTACTTAAATAGCGTATTCTATTAGCACTAACCATATAAGATCCATCCATATCGCCAGCCATAGCTTTTAATAATGGCATTCTTTCTAGCCAAAGATCTTCTAAGTTATAAAACATATTCAAAGTTACATCTTGATCTATCTTGCTTAAATAAGTATATAATTTACTTGCGTATTCCCTTATATATTTATTCTCTTGCCATAATATCTTTTCTTCATTACTAAGCATATCATAAGTAGTTGGTATATTAACTGTTAATATAACTTTTGCCATACTTCAAAACCCCTTTAATGCTTTTATATTCTACACTAAATTTATCCAAAAGTAAAGTTTTTATTTAAAAACACCTAACACTCAAGTTAGATGCTAATCTTAATTATTATCTTTTATCTCAAAATCTTCTAAAGTATTATTTTCAGTTAGTATTTTATTTACTTTACTAGTTGCATCATTAAGTTTATCACCACAAGTCTTAGCTAACTTCATTGCTTCACTATACTTACTAATTGCTTGATCTAAATCAACATTACCAGCTTCTAATTCCTTAACAATGCTTTCTAATTCAGTTAAAGATTCTTCAAAACTTTTATTTTTTTGTTCAGCCATTTGACTCATCCTTTCCTATTACACTACATTTTAATTTACCTTCACTAAGTTCAATATCGACTACATCATCTAAGTTAACATCATGACTATTTTTAATTACTTTACCATTAGATTTAACGATACTATACCCACTACTTAATAATTTCATTGGGTTTAATACTTCAATAGTTTTCAATAATAACTCATATTGATGTTTCTTCTTATCAAACATACTTTGAGGGCTTTTTAAAATTTTATTATTAATAACTTTTTCATACATTAACTTAGCATGATTTAATTTATTAGCCATATACTGATTTAAATAATCAATATAACTATCTAACTTTTGTTCTTTGATTTCATATAAACTCAAAGGATTTTTTAAAACAAATGAATTTTGTAAACTTTCTAACTTTATTCTATTTTTCTTAATAATATTGGTTACTGCTTCATTAGCTCTAATTTTATACTGTTCGATTAGGCTTTTTAAATCCACTAAATTAGGTACTGCCATTTCGGCAGCCCCGGTTGGTGTTGGTGCCCTTAAATCAGCAACATAATCTGCTATTGTAAAATCTATTTCATGTCCAACAGCACTGATTACTGGTATTTTCGAGTTATAGATAGCTCTAGCTACAATCTCTTCATTAAATGCCCATAAATCTTCAATCGAACCCCCACCACGGCCACAGATTATGACATCTAAATCATATTCTTGGGCTTTATTAAGTTGCTTTACCACTGACTCTTTAGCACCAGTTCCTTGAACTAAAGCTGGAAAAAGAATAGTCTCACATATAGGATATCTTCTTTTTATAGTACTTAAAATATCTCTTATAGCAGCCCCTGTTGGTGCCGTTATAATTCCAATTTTCTTAGGAAACCTAGGTATAGGTCTTTTATGTTCTTTACTAAATAATTCTTCTTTAGCTAATTCTTTCTTTAATCTTTCAAATTCTAAGTAAAGATTACCAATTCCATCTAACTCCATAGAATCAACATAAATTTGATATGACCCCGTAGCTTCATATAAAGCAATACGCCCGCTTACTAAAACTTTCATCCCATCTTCCGGTTCAAAAGCCACACTCTTAGCAGCAGAAGCAAACATTACCGCCGCTATCCTTGAATTTTCATCCTTTAATGTAAAGTAAAAATGACCTCTAGTATGATGTTTAAAATTTGATATTTCCCCTTTTAAATAAACACGATTTAAATGAGTATCCATATCAAATTTAGCTTTTATATAACGATTTAAATCGCTAATTGTAACATACTTTATATCCATAATTACTCTTTTATCATTTTATCTAATACAGCATTAATCATTTTTCTTACATCATCATCACTATATTTTTTAGCCAACTCAATAGCTTCATTAATTACCACAATTGGTGGTGTATCAGTATACTTTAACTCATAGATAGCCATTTTTAAAATAGCCGCTCCAGTTCTATCGATTCTATCGATACTCCAGTCTTTCATATACTTATTGGCTTCTTTAATAATATCACTCTCATAAGTAATAACGCCATAAACAATATCTCTTACAAATTCATTATCAATATCTAAATTTTCTCTAATAATTTCTTCTACACTATAATCAATATTTTGTTTTCTATTAATATCAATTTGATATAAAATTATCATTATTTTTTCTCTAAGTTCACTTCTCGTTTTCATTGTAACCTCCTTAATAATTGTATCAAACATTTATTTGCTAGTCAATTTATTTTTTATAATATAAACATGGTTTAGCAATTCTTCTTACTAATCCACCTCCAGTATAGCATTCATTAACCTCTCTAATCTCTGTCTTCGAACTATATGCCTTGCAAATTTTAACTCTGGCTTTTGTCCCTGATAAATCAATTATAAATTGATATGCTGGATAACCATTTTTATCATTTAAGTATATTAAATAATTTTCATTATTTCTTTTTACAACATCACTAATTTCTAAGTTAGCATATTTATCTTCTAAGTTTAATCTTTCTAACACTTTCATAATATACATATATTCACTAAGTTTCATTACTTCACACTTTCTTTTTTATCCATTATTTCTTTTAATTTATATAAAGAATTTAACGCATCTATTGGTCTTAAATTATCGACATTAATATTCTTTAACTCTTCTTCAACTTCACTCTTAATATATTGAATTTCTGTTTTTACTTCGAGTTTTTGTTCTTTAGGTGTTTCTTCTTCATCAAAGAAACTTACCTGTTCCACCTTTTTATTCTTCGTATCTTTGGCTTCATAAACACTTAAAATTTCACTAGCTCTTTTTAATAGTTCTTCTGGCATATGAGCAAGTTTAGCAACATGTATCCCATAACTCTTATCAATTGGGCCACTTACTACTTTATGTAAGAACGTTACTTCACCATTCTCTTCATGAGCATCAACATGAACATTTTTAATTGTACTCATTTCTTTTGATAAAGCGGTTAGTTCATGGTAATGGGTTGAGAACAAAGTCTTACAACCAATATTTTTATTAACATATTCTAATATAGCTTGCGCTAAACTCATACCATCATAAGTTGCTGTTCCTCGTCCTAACTCGTCAAATAGTATTAGTGAACTTCTAGTGGCATTAAGCAAGGCATTACATGCTTCTTTCATTTCTACCATAAACGTTGATTCACCCGATACTAAGTCGTCGCTTGCTCCAATACGGGTAAATATCTTATCTATAATTGGTAATGTTGCTTCTTTTGCTGGAACATAAGATCCCATTTGAGCCATTAAAATAATAATTGCAAGCTGTCTCATAAATGTTGATTTACCACTCATATTAGGTCCCGTAATTAACAACGTATTAGTATTTTCTTTCATAATACAATCATTAGCGACATACCCATTTTTACTAACTACTTCAACAACTGGATGTCTTCCGTCTTTAATTATTATCTCATGTTTATCAGTTAATACTGGTTTTACTAAGTTATATTCTTCTGCACATACCGCAAGTGATAATATTGCGTCTAACTCACTAAGTATCTCCGCATCACGCTTTAATTCAAATATCTTCTTTCGTACCGTCTCTTTAATTTCCATAAATAACTGGTATTCAATATCAATTATTCTTTCTTCCGCATTAAGAATTAAAGCCTCTTTTTCTTTTAATTCTGGTGAAATAAACCTCTCACAGTTTGTTAAAGTTTGTCTTCGTTCCCAGCCAAAATCAGTTTGAACCATCTTACTTTGTCCTTTAGAAACTTCAATATAGTAACCAAATATCTTATTATATCCTACTTTAAGATTTTTAATTCCTGTATCATTCTTTAGTTTTTCTTCAAAAGACGCTATAAAATCTTTACCACCACTTCTAATACTTCTTAACTCATCTAAATCACTATTATAACCATTTTGAATTAACGCTCCATCTTTCAAGGTTATCGGTGCATCAGGATTAATAGCTTTCTCTAATAACTCATAAATATCTCTTAATTCGTCTAACTCTTCATTAAACCCAAGTTCCCTCATATACCCCTTAATCTCTGGAATATAAGCTAAACTATTCTTAATTTGTAATAAGTCTCTAGCATTTAATGATCCAGTATTTAACTTACCACATAATCTTTCTAAATCATATACTTCATATAATTTTTCTCTTAACTGTTCTTTAATAATAAACTCCGTATTAAGCTTCTCAATTTTTTCATATCTCTTATTAAGCTCATTTTTATCTTTTAAAGGATGTAATAACCAACTCTTTAACTTTCTAGAACCCATAGCAGTCTTACATTTATCTAATAACCATATTAAAGAATAAGTTCTTTCTTTTAATCTTAAGGTCTCAAATAACTCTAAGTTTCTTACTGTATGAATATCCATACTTAAATATTCATCTTTATCAACAATCTCTACATTAGTAATATGACTTAGATCTTTCATATTAGTAATTACTAAATAATATAGTAAATGTTTAATCCCCATAACAATCTTACTATCTTTTATATCTTTATATAAGTATTCATAATCACTCTCTAAGTAAGAATTACTATAACTTATTTCTATCCCATAAGTATTCTTTAAATCATTTATTAACTTAGAATTCTCACTATCCGTTAGTATTACTTCCTTAACTCCCAAGTTTAATATTTCATTCATTAAGGTTGTATCATCTCTTTTTATAGTTAAAGAATTCATTTCCCCCGTAGATATATCACTATAAGTTAGAACATAACTATTTCCAAAATCTAATATACTAGCTATATAATTATTATCTTTAGGTTTCATCATTTCATAATCAGTTAATGTCCCTCTAGATATTACTTGTACTACTCCTCTTTTAACCATTCCCTTAGTACTCTTAGGATCTTCTAATTGTTCACATATTGCTACTTTATATCCTTTATCGATTAGTTTTTCAATATACGGTTTAACAGAATGAAAAGGAACTCCACACATAGGAATTCGTTCTTTTAATCCTGCGTTCTTTCCGGTCAAGGTTAGTTCTAGTTCTCTAGATGCAGTCTCTCCATCTTCAAAAAATAATTCATAGAAATCCCCTATACGATAAAATAGTAACTCATCTAAATGTTTATTTTTAATATCTAAGTACTGTTGCATCATCGGACTTAGTTCTTCATATTTTACTTCATTTCTTTTCATACACAAATCACTAACTTAGTATATCATACTTCTTGGTTTTTGGTACTTTTTCTTTATAGAACACAGCAAAATTTTAATTTTATTTCTTAATTGTTAGCCTCCCTCATAGAAAGCACATCAAAAAAGAGCACTTAATGCTTGCTCAATTACATAAACTTAATTTTAGTACTATGTCTATTACCTGATAACATACCATTAGCAAAGTAATTATTATATTTCTTAGTAAATAAAGTACAATGTCTTATATCTTCATTTATTTCTTCATGTTTTACTAATTCAATAGTTTCTCCATTTATATTATATCCATGGTCTCCTACTATCCATTCGTCCATATAAGTATAGTCATGTTTTTCTATATTATAGAATCTATGTCTATGTACTGTTTCTATTATTGTACCATCACTAAAGTACCATTTATCATATTTATTATGATGTTTATTTTCTAAGTAGTCTGTATATGTTACTTCGTCGATTTCGAGTTCTCCAGTATATGGATTTACACTTATTACTTTATCTCCTACTTTTAAGTCTTTCAGTTTCTTTTTCTTTCTCTTTTTATCTTCTTCATCATAGACTTCTATTTCTGTTTCTGGAGAAAGACAGGTAACGTTAAATATGCAAGCTCTAGCACCAGTTGCAGGGTAATCATTGTTATCGTCCATTAATTTTTTTATACTTCCAAAAGTATCACTGCTAACTATAAAAGCTCTTAAAGAATAGCGAGCATCGCATCCAGCCCAAATTGCAAACCGATTACCCTGCGATATGTTTCTTATAAGATCGCCAGTTGAAGGCTTAATACTAAAAGTTGTCGAATTTTTCTCTGCAAATTCAGCAATAGTAGTTGTTTCTATATACGTATAATCAGTACCAGCAAAATTCAAAGTAACCATAACTGGTTTTCTAAAATAAATTGCGCATTTAATCTTCTTTGTAGCATTCCTTATGTTAATACCCCATTCTTCATCGTTCCAAGTTGCAGTTGCACCATTATCACAAACTACTTTATCAACGATGTATCCGTCGTCTTTACCTGGAATACTATCACTCCACTCACCATCAATATAACTAGCAATAAAATAATCATTCTTAATAAAAGGCTCAACAGTTGTTTCATACATAGTCATTTCATTACTACTACTGAATTTAGAATATGTAAAATAAATAATTGATATAGTAACTATTAAAACTAAAGATAAAATAGTACCATATTTGTAGACATTAGTCCTATGCTGAGCCCACCAAAGCTTTCTTTTAAAGTTCATTTTAATACACCACCCATCGTGGTATATCTAGTGGATTTCTTACTTAGTAGTAAAATACCCCCCCCATTTTGTTTATTTATTGCAAATTCATGCATACTAAATAATCACTCCTTATTCTATAAGTTAATTATACAAATAAAATTTTTGATATTCAAGGATAAATTAAAAGAACTAGAAAAGTTCTAATTCTTATTGTGTTCTATCCTATCCCATTTAATATCTTTAATAAAGATAGTTCTTAGAAGACAGATAATATAACTAAACATAAATATAGGGTTATAAAATATTACTTTAATTTTCATAGATTTAGAAATGTTTAAACTATTCTTTTCTTTTTTTAACATTATGATAGTAAATATACTTAGTACTGTGTAGATTAATAATAGAAAGATAGTTAAATAACATAGAAATGTTGTAATACCTTTTGTTATTAGGATATTAACTAAGATAATTAGTAGTCCAATTATTATATAGATATATGGGGTTACTCCAAGAAAGGCATTAACTTTAGAGGCAAAGTTAGGGTCATTCTTAATCTCACTTTTACTAATTTTATTAATATATTTTTTACGAGCTTCAAAGTAACCTTTAACCCATCTAGTACGTTGTTTTAAAGATACATTAAAGTTATCTGGTTGTTCATCATAGAATATAGCTTTCTTATTATAGGTAGTTGTTAAGTTATTTAAAATAGCATATAAAGTTAGTTCATAATCTTCAGTTAAAGAATGAAAAGGAAAAGAGTTCCATTCTTCAACAATATTACCTTTTATATAGTATCCTGTACCAGAAATAGTTAAATTATTATGGTATTTATTTTTACGTTCATTTAACATAGTATTTATCATAGAAAATGTTAAAGTAGATGATGCACTTACTATGGTATTACTATTCTTAGTATTACGATACCCTATTCCTATGTCATATCCTTCATTAATAGATTTTTCCATATTTTTTATAAAGTCTTTATCTAAGATATTATCAGCATCAAAGATAAAGTAAGCGTCATAATGGATTTGTTTTTTTAGGATATATGTTACGGCATCATTTAAGGCGTAGCCTTTTCTTTTTAGGGATAGGTTTTCTCTTAGGATGATATTCATATTATATTGTTTAGCAATGTCTACGGTTTTATCTTTTATACTTTCTACTATGATATAGATATCTTTAGGATTTATTTTAGTAGTTTGTTTAGTAATACTTAGTAAGAGATTATTTATTACTTTGGATTCATATCTTGCTGGTATTAAGATACAATATCTTTTTTTATTATTATATTTTTTGGGTTTTAAATGGCATCTTGGCATTACTAAGTAACTATAGATTAAAAGAATAAAGGCACTTATAATAAATATTAAGCCAATTGAGTTATATATCATTTTGTTACCTCCATATTAGTATAACTTTTATACATTCTAGTATCATTATAATGTTTGTCAAGGAATTGTCCATATGATGTAAATGGTGGGATATCATGGTGTCTTAGTCCTAATCTAATACAGGCAGAGAATGAGATAAACATGTCAAGTCCAATTATAATAACTAAAATACGATATAAGATTTGACCTAGGTTGTAGGGAATACGTTCAATGTGTTTAGAAACATAGGGATATACTTTAGTAACGCATAGGTAACATAGAAGCCCCCAGAATAACATAAAAGGAATAGTGGTACGACCATTGATATTAAGAAAATAAGTGGAATAGTTCCAAGATGTGGTACCTGTAAATGTTTCTTGAAGAAAGCTAATTAGGTATTCAAATGTTCCTCCAAGTAAGGCCCCTATTGTAAAATATTGATGCTTAGGTCTTTTTTTTCTTAGTAAGACGTAAATCATAAGACAAGCTCCCCATCCATATATGGGAGATAATTCAAAGTATAATAATCCTCTTTTAGTAACGTATTTAAATACACCAGTATTTAAATAGTTCATAGCAATAGATAAGGTATCTTCATAAAGGCATCCTAGAAAACTAAAGATAATGAAAACAAAGAACATTTTTTCTTTGGATAAGCCCTTGGCAAAAGTCTTTTTACTTTTAAATAGATAATCTTTTATATTTTTCATATTACTCACTAATTATATTATAAAGGAATTATTTATTTGTGACAACTGTATTAGAGCAAGTTGGTGATTTTATGGGGATTGTTTAAAATAATGCTTGCAATATTTTTAGAAGATTACTATAATTTAAGTATGCAGGCATAGTTTAATGGTAGAATTTGTGCTTCCCAAGCATACGGTGCGGGTTCGATTCCCGTTGCCTGCTCCATTGAGGTTAATACTCGCACACTTATATAGTGATTGCGAGTTTTTTATTTATATAAACAAGTTCATAGTATTTGATATTATGGGCTTTTTTCATTGTTTAAAGGAGGTATGAATATTTTGAAAACGACCATAGAAAATTTAATATTTCCTTGTGAAATTAAAAATAAACTAAAAATTAAAGGAAGTTTTGGAAATTTAGACATTAAGTATATTGATGGACATTTAATAAAGTTCGACAAGACTAATTTGAGTGTAACAGAACCACATAAGATTATTGCTAGTAATTCTTCTTCTGTTATAGTTGCTTATTTATATGATAACAACGATAAAATTTACATTCCTAATTCTAATGTGATTATTTCATTAAATCGTTTTATTTCCTTATTAAATGAGATGAATAAGGTAAGATAAATTACCAGTTATTTTACCAGTAAAATTACCATATAAATTACCAGTAAAAATGGTAGAATTTTGGGTATTGTCAGTTCAAAAAGTCTGTGATACCCTATATATGATAGAAGATAATTCTATCAAAAATACTTCTAACATTATATTTTTAGTTTATTTAACACAAGGGAAAATCTCTCTTGTGTTTTTAAATGTTTAAAAATAATTAAAAAGAAAGGAATGTGATAATTTGAAACAAGAGGAAACTGAAATTATTTGTGGTCTATATCCTAGAGTTTCAACCGAAGATCAAAGTAGATTTGGTCATAGTTTAGATGAGCAAGAAGATAGATTACAAAAATTATGTGAATTTAAAGGTTATAAAATATATAAAGTATATCGTGAAGAAGGTGTATCTGCTAAAGATACCAATCGACCAAAATTTCAAGAAATGATAGAAGATATGAAAAATGGCAAAATAAACAAAATTATTGTTTATAAACTTGATAGACTTACTCGTTCTATTCGTGATTTAGAAACAATATGTACAATGTTAGAAGAATATAATTGTAGTTTAGAAAGTGTGGCAGAAGAAATCAATACTGAAACAGCAAATGGTAAATTTTTTATTAGAATGCTTACTATTCTTGCTCAACTAGAAATTGAAAGAACAAGTGAAAGAACAAAATTTGGACTCATAGGAGCAGCAAAAAAAGGTCATTTAAGTGGACGACCACCATTGGGATTTACGAAAGAAAAAGATAGTAAAGAACTTATTGTAGATGAAATAAAAGCAGAAGTTGTTAGACGAATATTTAAACTTTATTTAGATGGAGCTTCAGTATGTTCTATTTGTAAGTTATTTAATGAAGAAGAAGTTTTAAATAGACATTGGGCAACCACTACTGTTGATAAGATACTTTCTAATCAACTTTATATTGGCAATATGGAGTTTGGGAAAAGAACTAATGGAGAAAATCAAATATTCGAAAATGTTGTTCCAGCGATTATTGATAAAACTACTTTTAATATGGTACAAAAAAGAAAAGAGAAAAATCTTAAAAATTTCAAACGAAAACTTGTATATATATTTATGCAAAAGATAAAATGTCCTAAGTGTGGCAAAATTATGGGTGGTAGTTCTAGTACAAGTAAAAATAAAACAAAACACATTTATTATAAATGTGCAAGTTGTAATACTAGAATCAATGAAAATAGAATTGAAAAATCTTTAATGAAATTCTTAAATGATATGTTAGATTTTTTTCTTATTGTTGATAATTCTTTTAAACCTACGCTTAATCTTGATACTGAAAATGAAATTAAAAAATATAAGACTATTATAAATGGTTTAGAGGAAAAAGAGAATCGAATAAAAAAGGCATTTATTGATGGACTACTTGAGCCTACTACTCTTTCAAGTGAATTAAAAGAGATTGAAAATGAACTTGAAATAACAAAAGTCAAAGTTATTGAATTAGAAAAAATGAAAGAAAGTATGGAATTTAAGCAAGATATTAAGATTATATTTAATTTAAATGAAATTAAAAAAATGAAACAAAAATCAGAGTATGTAAAAACGAATAATCTATGGAAAAAATTAAGTCAAGAACAAAAGCAGTTTATCATAAATAAATACATTGACGAGATAGAAATTGTTGTAGATAAAGATTACAATGTTTCTATTGCTAACATTATATTTAATAAAAATGAAATTGAAAATATTGGTTATATGTTTAGAAATGATTGTTTTGATATGATTGTAAATGTAAATGAAAGAGATATAATTCTT
>ERZ779869.3322-NODE-3322-length-12552-cov-5.590302_pt1 | contig 12552 bp, 6 predicted proteins | sample MGYA00511557_ERZ779869 | MGnify/ENA primary metagenome ERZ779869 (study PRJEB29588, sample SAMEA2154620) | human gut metagenome | biome: human gut; feature: human-associated habitat; material: faeces | place: Denmark | collected 2008/2010 ...
AGGTGTCCGTGAAGGAGACTTCGTAGAGGAAGCAGCCGCGGTAGCGGTTGTTTTTGAGCAGTTCGTAGTAGAATTCGCCCCAGTCGATCAGTCCGCCGGAGAAGGGTTCGAGGTGCTTGTCCTTGGGATCGGTCGGATCGAGTGCGCCCGGGTTCTGCTGGATGTGCAGGGTTCCCAGACGGGTGCCGATGCGGCGGAGCACGTCGAGTGCGTCGCCGTTGCACACGGGGTCGATGTACTTGCCGTTGAGCGGAATGAGGGCGTGACCCGTGTCGAGGCAGACACGTACCTTTTCCAGCTCTTCGGCATCGAGCAGGTCGAGTAGCGAGTCGCCGTCGTAGGCGAGGCTTCGTGCGCAGTTCTCCACGCACAGAATGGCTTTCGTGCCGTGCTGTGCGTTGCACGATTCGATATGGCGCTGCAACTCGGCCAGCGACTTGCGGCTCTGCGCCGTGCGTTCGGCGAAATCTCCGCCTGTCGTGAGGATCGTGCCGGTATTGGGATGGATGACGAAATGCTGCGGGCGCAGGTGTTCGATCGTCAGTTCGATGAGGCGTTTGAGTTTCAGCACGGCCGTTACGCGCGTATTTTCGTTCGTCGACGAGATGTCGTAGGTCTGATAGGGCAGGTGCAGCCCCCAGAAATCGGCTTTCGTCGAGCGGATCGCCTCGCCGCATTCGGCGAACAGCCCGTCGAGCCGCTCGTCGGTCATGTCGGAGGCGAAGACGATCTTGTCGCTGGCCATGATGTCAATGCACATACCCGCAGCCACGGCACGGCGGCAGTTGGCGGCGTTGACCTGATTGATCGAGATGAGTTTGCCCGGTTTGAGTTGCAGGTTCTCGATCGCTTCGTCGGCTTTGCCGAGTTCGGTGGTGGGGGCGACGGGTACGGGTGCGGCGGGCGGATCCGTTTTGCCGCCCTCGTCGCTGCTGCCGCACGATGCATTGAGCAGAAGCGCCGCTGTCAGGAAGAAAACGATGTGTTTCATGATCGGATGGTTCGAAAAACGATCGGCAGGCAGGGACTGCCTGCCGATCGACGGTTATGCAATTCGTTCGTCAGTTCTTGCGGATCGCGATGTTGTCCAGGCAGATGCGGCCGTCCTTGCTCTCGGCGCCCACGCCGGTCGTGTCCCAGCGGATCTGCGTCTCGGCCGTTGCGCCGTCGATCGTGAGCGTGAAGCAGGACCACTTCTTGAAGTCGTCGTTGGCATGTTTGGGACAGTGCGTCGACGTGATGGCGATCGACTGTCCGTCGGCTGCGGGGGTAATGGCCGTTTCGGCCGTCCCTTCCTCGATGCGCACGCTGGCTGTCTTTATGGTTCCCGCGCCCAGCACCTTGACGGGAATATCGGACGTCGAGGCGAACCGCACGGCGTCGAAGGTGAGCGTGATGCTCGTCGGGCCGCTCAGCGCCGTGAGTTTGGGAGTGGTCAGGATCCCGTACATGTTTCCCGAGGAGTTGGCTGTATTCGAGAGACGGATGTAACCCGGGAATTCGAAACAGTGGGCGATTCCCCAACCCGTCAGTCCGCGATTGGCCAGATAGGCCGGCGATGCCTCGCCTTCCGAGGCGATCTTGGCGCCGAAAGTGGTATACGACGCCTCCTTCTCGCCCGGTTCGGTACCGTCGATCAGAGCCGTGTCGGTCGATTGCCCCATACGACCGCTTTTGGCGTTCTTGCCGGCCTGGATCCAGTCGCCGCCGTAGACCATCAGGTCGAAATATTGGGCCAGTATCAACGCGGGATCATCGGCTTCGACGAGTTGCAGGTCGTAGCGGAACGGATCCTGCGTGCAGTCGATGCGCAGGTCGATTCGGGCGTCGGCCGTCAGATTGATCCAGAACTTGTTGAGCGGATCGGAGGCCATGCGGCCCAGGCTGCGGCGAACGTAGTATTCGGCTGCGGGATAGGTGTAGAAGGGGACGCATGCCCGATCGTTGTTGACCGTACCCACGCCGCCGTTGCCGCTGTACGACAGGAAGCCGTAGGGAACGTTCTCGACGAGTATCTCGAACGAATCGGCGGCGCTGACGGAGACCGTCCCCGTGTAGATCTTCGCTTCGCTTTCGGTCAGTTCGAACAGTTCGCCGTTGCTCTTGCGAACCCAGACGCCCTCCGAGGTGTCGACGAGCTGGAAGGTGAGGCTTACCGGTTCCGAATCCTTCGAGTCGGGCAGTTGTCCGACGGCGTACATCGTGAAGCGGATCGGCTCTTCGGCGCTGAGACCCTTCTGCGTGACGGAGAGCACGTCGGCGCCGACCTCTGTGAACGATGCGGCTTCGCCGAACTTGTAGGCGTAGCCCGCAGCGCCCTTGACGGCCGGCCACGAGACGACGACGCTGCCGATCTCGTCGCCCTTGACGTAGGTGGGCGCGGGTTGCGGAAGCGTGGGATCGATCTCGAAGTCGATCGTCCGCTCGGCCGAATCGGTCGTGTGGTCGAGATCGCCGACGGCTTTGAGTCGGAAGGTGTGGCCGCCCTCCGCAAGTGCAGTAAGCGTTACGGTGGTCGTGGCTGCGTCGACCGAAGTATAGTCCGCGGCGCCGTCCAGTGCATAGGCGTAGCCGGCGGTCTTCGCGACGGCGTCCCACGTGACGGTCGCCGTCGCCAGTTCGGTGGTGACTTTCAGTTTCGGGCTGGCCAGTTCGATGACTCCCCATCCGTCGTCATCGCTGGAAGAACATCCCCCCTCCTGCCAGAAATGCCGCGGCGAGGAGCGTAAGAAACAGATACTTTTTCATAGATGTGTAGGTTTCGTCGGTTTGAATGTTAGAAATCGGCATGGAAATCGCCGGGGTGCTCCGCCGGATCGGTGAAGACCGTCTGTTCGTACTTGTTGCCGAAGCGGTCGATCGCCTCGACGCGCACGGCCGCAGCGGGGTTTTTGAGCGTGTAGTGGAACATGTGGTCGGACGACTTGCGGTAGCTGTCCGTGTTGTTCAGCAACCCGATATGGTAGGCTACGGTCCATGCGTCGATGTCGGAGTTGCGTGTCATCTGGCCGCTCAGTACGTCGTTTTCGTAGACGTTGACCGTCCACGAGGGATCCCAGTTCCAGATGTTGGCTACGATCTGGTCGGCGCCCGTCTGTTTGAAACGGTATTTGGCACCGCCGACGAAGGTGTCGGAGGCGCGGTAGAGGCGGATCTGGAACTGTTCGTCGTGACGAACCGAACGGTAGGCCCACTCCTCCATGCGGTTGCCGTCGATCCGGTAGAGGCCGAATCCGATGGGCGTACCCTCGGTGCAGACGGTCGAACGCCACCATGCGCCGCATGTGGTGCCCGTGACATGCTCGAAGATCTCCTTGCCGTTCTTTCGGTGGATGTAGTTGATGTTCGAGTGGGTGTGGGCCGACATGATCGCCGCATATTCGTACTGCGACAGCAGATCCAGCACCTCGTCGTAGTATTTGTCCGCATCGGCGTGCGCGCTGTTCGTGCCCCAGCCGCCGCGGAACGGAATATGTACGCAGAGGATCACCATCTTGTCCTTCGGCACGAAACTCAGATCCTGTTTGAGCCACGCGTACTGTGCGGCGGTGAATCCGCCTTCGTAGTCGGCGCTGGCCTTGCAGCTGTGGATGACGTTGTCCATCGAGACCACGTGTACGTCGCCGCGGTTGAACGAGTAGTCGACCGGCCCGAAATAACTCTCGTATTTCGCCCGTGCCGCCTTTTCGTCGGCCGTCGGGAATTCGTGGTCGTGGTTTCCGATCGTGGCGAAGACGGGCACTCCCGTCTGCTCCGGTTGCAGGGCGACGACCATGTTGGTGAACAGCGTCCATTTGTTGTTGACGTGGTCGCCCAGCGTGATGCCGTAGCAGGGAACGCCGGCCGAGGCCGCATATTCGCGGATCTCTCTTCCGGCCTCCTCCTTGAAACGCACGGCATGCGACGCCTCGTTGATCTGGGGATCGCCGATGCAGATCAGGTCGAACCGCTTTTCGGGTGCGGCGAGCGCTTCGAGCGTGAAGTCGTAGCGCGCCGTTCCGGCTTGGAGCCGGGCGAAGAAGCGGGGGAGTTTGTAGGTCTTGTCGACGCTCACCTTGTAAGCCGACGGCAGCGAATAGAAGACGAAGCCCGCGTCGGCGTTGCGCGTGAGTGCGTAACGCCCTTCGGCGTCGGTGGCCGTACAGGAGTATCCGTCGCTTACGACCACCCCTTCGACGGGATTGCCGTTCGTATCCTTGATGTAGCCGTAGGTGTCGCCGTCGGCGGGCGTTTCGGTATTGCCGTCGTCGCCGTTGCCGTTCGATTCGTTTCCGCCCTCGTTGTCCGAGCAGGCGGCGAAAGCGGTGAGCAGCAGCACGAGCAATGCGCGGTTCAGGTATTTCAGTATCGAAGTCATATCAGCATGTTTGAATCGGTTATTCCGCTGCGAAACCCGCGTAGCCGGGGTTTTGCGTGATCTGCGGCAGGGCGATGCGCTCGCTTTCGGGGATCGGCCACAGGTAGTCCTTCATCGGGTCGAAGGCCATGTCGATGAATTTGCGCAGGTTGATCTTCTTTCCGTCGAAGGTGTCGCCCTTGTAGGTCACGTGCCAGTTTTCGTCGATCGTAGGAATGGCGTTCGACATCGAACCGTCCGATGCCGGAGCGTAGAGCGTTCCCGAAATCACCTCTTCGGCAATGCCCCAGCGTCGGATGTCGAACCAGCGGAATCCTTCGTTGCACAACTCGACCATGCGCTCGTAACGCAGTGCCGAACGCAGCCCGTTGCGGTCCGATACCGTCAGTACGGGCATGTGGGCGCGGCCGCGGATGGTCTCGATGTCGGCTTTGGCGACGCCCAGATCGCCGCCCGCCCATTCGATGTTGGCCTCGGCGCGGATCAGGTACAATTCGGCCAGACGCATGAGCGGATAGCTCAGCGTGCAGACCGACTTGGTGCCGAATCCGTTGTTGGTCCTGTACTCCTCGATGTCGAGGTATTTGCGCCACAGATAGCCGCAGGGGCCCTTCGATCCGTTGGCGCCGTACTCCGACTTGGTGCCGTAGGCCTCCGAATTGGCCACCAGCACACCCTCCTCCTTGTCGTTGTAGTTCATGATCTTCTGAACCGAGGGGTTGGTTTCGAACTGCATTCCCAGCACGCGCGAACCCGGTCGCACGCAGAAGAGGTCGAGACGGGGATCGCGGTTTTTCCAGGGCTCCTTGTAGTCGAACAGCGGCGATTCGGCGATCGATTTGCCGTCGGTGCACTGGATCGCGTCGATGAACATCTGCGTGGGGCTGAAATAAGAGCAGCCTCCGGCGATGCGCGGTGCGGCGTAGTATCCGGCGTTGTGCTGGTTGCCCGATATCATGGCGTTGTACTGCAAGGCCCAGATCCATTCGTCGCTGTTGGCGTGGCCGCTCAGGCCGAAGAGGTTCGTCGCACTGGGTTCGCCCTTGGTGTAGTCTTCGCCGCAGAAGCGCGTATCGTAGGGTTCGAGGGCGTAGCCGGCATCCTTGGCCAGCGTGAGCGCCTTGTCGGCATATTTGGCGGCCTCTTCGAAGAATCCCCAGTTCAGGCAGATGCGGGCTTTGAGTCCGTAGGCGCCCACGCGGCCCAGACGGGTCGAGCCGTAGGTCGCCTTGTTGTGCCGCAGCGGCAGGAAGTCGAGCATCTCGTCTTTGAGATCCTCGTTGAGAATCTTGTCGATGACTTCGGCGCGCGGCGTGCGGGTATAGCTGTCGCCCAGCCCCAGCACGTGATCGATGTAGGGAATGTCGCCGTAGAGCTGGCAGCCCCATTCGTAGACGTAGGCGCGCGTGAGCAGCAGTTCGGCCTTGTACATGTTGTACTCCTGTTCGCTCATCAGATCGCGCACCTTGTCGATGCCGTCGAGCACGAGGTTGGCGCGGGCCGCGGTCTTGTAGATGTTGTTGTAGACCTTTTCGACCCATGCGTTGTCGGTGGGAAGTTTCGACTGCTGCTGGTAGTTGTAGTTGGCGGCGTTGAGACGCGATGCGCCGATATCGCTGGCGTTGTCCTGGATGCCGGGGAAGGGCGTCGAGGAGGCGTCGATCAGCGTCAGACCCTTGTAGGCGGCGAATACGCCCGCCTCCACCTCCGCTTTGGATGCGGGGAAGGTCAATGCGTTCGGGCCGTTGAGATAGCTCTTGTCGAGCGAGCAGCCTGCGGCGAGGAGTCCGCACAGCGCTGCACCTAATATGATCTTTTTCATGGTTGGTTTCCGCATTAGAATTTGAGATCGAGTCCGATCGTGATGAGTTTTACCTGGGGATAGTTGTTCGCCGAACCGAGTTTGACGAGGTCGAAATCGCCGCTGGCGTCGCCGTCGTAACCCACTTCGGGATCGTAACCGTCCCAGAAATTGGTAGCCGTGAAGAGGTTCTGCGCGTTGACGTAGACGTAGGCCGATTTGAGTCCGATCTTGCGCATCCAGCTTTTGGGCAGGTCGTAGCCGAGCTGGATGTTTTTCAGACGCAGGTAGGCGGCGCTCTTCATCCAGAACGACGAGTCGTACCAGTTGTTCTTGTTGGCGCTCGTCAGACGGGGCGTCACGCCGCCGGGATTCGCGGCGCAGGCGAAGTCGATGTGCTCCTTGCGGAACGTACCGCCCTGGTTGCTCGGCATGACGTAGTAGGTGTTCAGATAACCGTCCGTCTTGCCGACGCCCTGGAACAGCATGCTCAGGCGAAGCCCCTTCCAGCCGAAGTCGAGATTGAGACTGTACGTGTAGCGGGGGATCGTGCTGCCGACGATGGTCTTGTCGTTTTCGTCGATCGTGTTGCTGCCGTCGATGTCGGCATAACGGATGTCGCCGATCTGAACCGTCTCCTTGAATTGCGGGCAGTTGGCGTTGACCCAGTCGGCCTCCTCCTGCGTGCGGATGATACCGAGGCTTTCGAGGGCGTAGATGCTGCCGATCGAATAGCCCTCCTGATTGCGCAGTACGCCGCTGGTGGCGGTTTTGCCGCGCATGTCGACGATCTCGTTCTTGACGTCCGAGACGTTGGCCTGTACGCCGAAGGTGAAGTCGCGCCAGCGGTTGTTGTACCCGATGCTGAGTTCCCAGCCGGTGTTGCGTACCTTGCCGGCGTTCTGGTAGGGGGCGTTCAGACCCACGCCGGCCGGAATGTCGAGTTTCATCAGGATGTCGTCGGTGTTCTTGCGGTACCAGTCGGCCGTGATGTTGAGTTTCGAGAAGAGCGTGACGTCGACGCCCACGTCGAGCATCGTCGTGGTCTCCCACTTGATGTCGGGGTTGGCCAGCGTGTTGAGCGTTACGAGCGACGCCGGCGTGCCGTTCATCGAAATATGCCCCAGCGCGAGGTTCGGCGTGGTGGGATAGTAGCTGGCCGCATCGCCGCCGGCGAGGTTCTGGTTACCCAGCGTTCCGTAGGATGCACGGATTTTCAACCCGTCGAGGATGTGCTTGGCGTTCTCCATGAACGGCTCCTCCGAGATGCGCCAGGCGCCCGATACCGACGGGAAGTAGCCCCAGCGGTTGGATTTGCTGAAACGCGACGAACCGTCGATACGCAGGTTGGCTTCGAGCAGGTAGCGCTCCTTGAAGTTGTAGTTCAGACGGCCGAAGTAGGATTGGATGGCCCATTCGTAGCGGTGGCCGCTGTTGTCCATGTTCTCGATCTCGCCCACGTCGATCTGATCGTAGTCGGGGTAGTTGAAGACCTGGCGGTAGGCCGAAAGGTACTTGTAGTCGTAGGTGTTGCGTTCGGCGCCGAGGATGAGTTTCAGGTCATGGCCGCTGAAATTCTTCTTGAAGGTCATCAGGAAGTTGTAGTTGCCGTAGAAGGCGCGCGATCCCGATTCGGTGAGCGTGGCGTAGGGAGTGGAGGTGAGCGTGGCCGTACCCTCCATGTCCTGATAGGTCGTGACGGGCTTCTTCCAGTTGTGTTTGTTGGTGGTCGCGTAGCGCGGAGCCAGCATTCCTTGCAGCGAGAGCCATTCGACCGGTTCGTAGGTCAGCGTGATCGCCCCCGACAGACGCAGTGTATTGTTCTTGTTCTGGCCGCCTTCGAGCATCAGCGCTACGGGGTTGTTGCCTTGCAGGCCCAGGCCGTTGTAGAGTCCCGTCGAGAACTGGTTGGGGATGTCGGCCGAACGGGTGTTCATGTAGTTGAAGATCGTTCCCTGGTAGGGCGACGAGCGGCGGTCGCCGTTCGAGAACGAGAGATCGAGTTTCATCGACAGCTTGTCGTTGAACTTGACGTCGGCGTTGTTGCGGAACGTGTAGCGCTGGAAATCGGTAGTCTCGATGATACCGTTCTGATCGACATAGCCCAGCGTGGTGAGCATCCGCACGCGTTCGCTGCCGATGCCGAGCGAAACGGTGTGGCTGTGCGAGAGGCCCGAGCCGGTGAGGACGGCATCCTGCCAGTCGGTATTGGGATAGAGGTCGGGATCCTTGCCCATGTTCTTGCGGTAAAGCGCCATCGACTCGTCGTCGTAGGTCGGGGCGTTGCCGTCTTGCAGGTTCATGGCGTTGGTCAGCTCGCGGTATTCGAGTGCGTTGACCGTTTCGGGCAGGTCGGTAGGCGACTGCCAGCCGACGGTTCCCTTGTAGGTGACGGTGAAGCGTTCGGTCGAGCTGCGTTTGGTCGTCACCAGAATGACGCCGTTGGCCGCGCGCGAACCGTAGATCGACGACGACGCTGCGTCTTTGAGGATGGAGATGGATTCGATGAGTACGGGATCGACGCTGTCCAGACTGCCCTCGATCCCGTCGATGAGCACCAGCGGGGCGGTCGAGCTGCCGCCGAACGAATTGATACCGCGGATGCGGATGGCACCACCGTCGGCACCCGGGGCGCCCGACGGCGTGGTGACGGTCACGCCCGGAGCCATACCCTGCAAGGCGACCGATGCCGAAACGACCGGACGCTTTTCGAAGGTCGAGGCATCGATCGTCGATACCGAACCCGTGACGTTGACTTTTTTCTGGGTGCCGTAACCGACGACGACGACATCGTCGATCTGTTCGCTGTCGCTTTGAAGAGCGATCTCGTAAAAGGTTTTCGAGGTGACCTCTACGGTCGCTTCCCGATACCCGATGTAGGAAACCGCCAGTTGTTGGCCTTGGGAGGCGTTTACGGTAAATTTACCTTCGGTGTTGGTCGTAGTTCCCCCCCCCCCTCGGGCCGGGCGTTCTGCATGACGATTACGGTCGCTCCGACCAGCGGCGCCCCTTCCGCATCGGTGACGATTCCGTTCACGGCGGTCTTTTGGGCGAATGCGACTACACTGAATGCAGAGAGACCGACTGCCAGCAGCAGTCTCGTTAACGGGTGTAGCAGTTTTTTCATTGGTGTAAGGTTAAATGGTAAGTGTTTAAGTTGGATTTCTTTCGTCCGTTTCTCGTCTCGGCAATTCGAGCAGGCTCGATTGCGCTCGGCTTAACGAAATGGTTCGTTTTCAACAGTCGTTTTCTCGCCATGGCAAAGCTCGCGCAAGCGCGGCTCTGCCCATTTGGCTTAGCGAAAACGTTGGGTTGTCGTTCGAACAAGTGGGTCGAGGAGTGATCCGGCCGGGCTGCCCGACCTTCGGATCAGAGATTCATGCGGTGGTTCATTCGTCGGGTTTCGTTTTTTTGAAAGTTTTAGGTTTGGTTGTCTACGGCCGTTTTTCCGCCTCGGCATAGCCCGAATTTCACTTGGTTTTGCGTTCGGCTTAACGAAAACGTCATTAATGTTAACAAAAATAAATAAAGAATTTGTTTGTTGCAATACTTATCGAAAGAAAAAGATCATTTTCTATCTTTTTCGGAGTCGGGTATTTGGTTTCGATCGGAAACGGAATTCGTCCGGAGCGGCATGAGCCGTGGCGGGAAATGCGGAAAAATGAATAATGAAATCAGGGTTGCGAGCAGCCGGAAAGAACACGGGCGGCGAGGTGTCGCCGCGCCGCCCGCTTTGCCGCCGTCGGACAGACGGATTACAGCGTCAGCTCGATCTGCGGATGGTCCTGTTCGGAGTACCACATGTTCTCGACGGTCAGGCGCAGCGGCCTGTTCTGCGCAACGGTGGTCGTGACGGTCGAGAAGGGGTTGAGGATAAACGGATTCTGGCCCGGAAGCCGCAGAACGTACTGCACCGAGCTGTTGTTCGTCAGGCTCACCGTGCGGCGTCCCTTCGCATCGGTGTGGAGCACGCTCGTGCGCACCGATGCCGTGAAGAGGTCTTTCAGCAGTTGTTCGTCGCCGGCGATCGTACCGAACGAGTAGGCCAGCGTGCGGCGCGCCTCGATGGCTTCGCGCAGCGCTTCGAGCGTGTTCTCCTTGGCGAAGATCAGCGTCATGTTGCGGCGGTGTCCCTGTGCGCGATAGGTTTCGGTCGCCGAGTCGTGGATGTCGGTGTTGGCCGAGACGAAGAGGTTTTTGGCGTGCGCCCGCGAAATGGCCTTGGGGTAGAACTCGCCGCCGTTCATGATCTCGATGCCGTCGATCAGCCCTTCGCCGTAGGCCGCGACCTCGAATTCGGGGTGTTCGAGGCTTTTGCGGCGCCAGCCCGGGTGGTTGTGCATCACCAGCGCTCCCTGCGCCTTGGCGTTGCGCAACGATTGCAGGGCGTCGGCGGCGTAGATCGCATTGTTGTCGGTGGTGAAAAGCGCGTTGTAGTGACCGTAGGCGATTGGTTCGCGGGTGATTTCCGCGCCCGGAATGATCGTGATGCCGTACTTCGCGGCCGTCTCCTGCGCCAGCTTTACCGGGAAGTTCAGGTCGGACCGGATTCCCTGCTCGTCGGCCGGTTTGGCGATGATGTTGTAATTGACAGGTTCGGTGCCTTCCGGAACGTAACCTTTGAGGAAGTTGAGCATCTTGCCCTCGTGGCGGCGGTACTCCACGTGTTCGGTGATGGCCAGCACGTCCAGACCGTCGTACCACGCTTCGCGGACGCGGAATTCGGGCGTGCAGTCGCCGTCCGAGTAGATCGAATGGGTGTGCAGGTCGGCCTTGTAGACGGTGTAGCCGCCCACTTCGGGCAGTACGAACTCGACGCGCTGCGGGGCGATGCGCAGCGAGTGGCGCGTGATGTCGGGATTGGCGGAGTCGGTGTAGTAGTGTTGTCCGGTCGCGGTGAACGTCGCCGTCAGGGCAGCGCAGAAGAAGAGAAGTTTTTTCATGGCATAGTAGTTATGGGTTGTTCTTTGCAAAGATAAGAAAAAATTCGAAACGATCCGGATTCCGGATCGTTTCGAATGGGAATGAGAAAGGTCTCTCTGCGATTTCCGTCTTTTCGTCCCCTTTCCGCAGGGCGGCGGTTCATCGCCGTGTACGGCGGAACGCATCTCTTCGAGACGTGTACGGCGGCTCCGGCCGGCGGCGGGTCGCGGACCGGGGCGAATCGTTGGAACCATTTCGTTAAGCCGAGCGCAGAACCGAACGCTGTTCGGGCTATGGCGAGGCGAGAAATGGACGAAAGAAATTCAAGGATATTCGTCTCCGGTGGGATTCATGAAACAGGGGAGTATCCGCAACGCGGATACTCCCCTGTTTTTGCGTATTCGGGGCTCGGAACTACTTCGCGAAGCCCTTGCCGATGGCCAGAAAATCTTCGGCTTTGAGCGCTGCGCCGCCGATCAGACCTCCGTCGACGTCCTCCTTGGCGAAGATCTCGGCTGCGTTGGACGGTTTGCACGACCCGCCGTAGAGGATCGGGCACTCCTCGGCCGCTGCGCCGAACTTGGCGGCCAGCACCTTGCGGATGTAGGCGTGGATCTCCTGCGCCTGCTCGGCCGTCGCGGTCTTGCCCGTGCCGATGGCCCATACGGGTTCGTAGGCGATGACCAGCTTGCCGAACTGTTCCGGTGTGAGGTTGTAAACCACCTCTTCGATCTGCGCCTTCACCACGTCGAAATGTTTGCCGGCCTCGCGCTCGTCGAGGTTCTCGCCTACGCAGTAGATCGGAACGAGGTCGTTGGCATAGGCCTGCTCCATCTTGCGGTTGAGCGTCTCGGAGGTCTCGCCGTAGTACTGGCGGCGCTCCGAGTGGCCCAGGATCACGTACTTGCAGCCCAGCGCCGCGATCATCGACGCGGCTACTTCGCCCGTGTAGGCCCCTTTGGCCTCGGCGGCGCAGTTCTGGGCGCCGACGGCGATTCCCGTCCCTTCGAGCGTCTTGCTCACCTCCGACAGGTGCGTGAAGGGAGGACATACGATGAACGACACGCAGTCGCATACGGTGTGCTTGCCTGCTGCGACCTGTTTGGCCAGTTCTACGCCTTCGGCAGGCAGGGTATTCATTTTCCAGTTGCCTGCTACGATCTTCTTTCTCATTGCTGTGATTTTTTAAGTTTATGATTGTAACGGATGATTGTCAGGTATCCCGCCAGCGCCGAGACGACGATGAAGAGCAGCAGCGATCCCCACACCCGCCGTTCGAACGGTGCGCCGTACCAGAGCAGGACGGCGCCGGTCACGGCCGGCAGGATCGGGAAGCTGTTGACCCACCACGTCACGGCGAAGGCGTTGAGCACCTTCGTGCGCTTGATGACGTCGACGGGCAGGACGATGAAGCGGACCCAGTACCACCCCAGCAGTGCCAGCAGCACCCAGCGTGCCGTCGCCGGTGCGA
>ERZ779869.3327-NODE-3327-length-12548-cov-4.300648_pt1 | contig 12548 bp, 15 predicted proteins | sample MGYA00511557_ERZ779869 | MGnify/ENA primary metagenome ERZ779869 (study PRJEB29588, sample SAMEA2154620) | human gut metagenome | biome: human gut; feature: human-associated habitat; material: faeces | place: Denmark | collected 2008/2010 ...
CTTTATCTTTGGTAAATGGTGCGACAGGTAGTCACCAGCGATTCCATGCTGAAGATATCATGCAAATACCATTTGCATGGAATAAAGATGCCGCTATCGACTTTGCACAAAAAGCCAATTACATTTTACAAAAGATAGAAGATAATATCAGAGAAAATCAGACCCTTTCCGCCCTGCGCGACACCCTGCTGCCCAAACTTATGGCCGGTGAAATAAATATAGAATAAAAACCTAAAATACTATCATTATGAATCAACTGCTTACCCCTTGCATTGTGCAGACTATTATTATATGCTGCACCATTATTATCATTGCATTGGTTATACTCTCTGGATATAGGATAAAACAACAACTTAAACAATCTTGGCATGGATATGTATTTATTGCCAGCATCTTGACGATTTTAGCAATCATAATATTTTCCTATGTATTTTACGGGAATCGCAAAGTCCTTGACTTTATATCATTGGCTTCAGCTCTGATTTCAATTATTCTGGCAATTATAACGATTATCTATTCATTTATAATCAACAATAAATCAACAGAGCAGATTCAAAGCCTATTTACAACGTCAAACAAATTACAAGAAGCTGCAACTAATGTTGAAAGAGCATCAACGCAATATGAGGTTACCGCAGAATCTTTGCATAATAATATAGACCGGATTCTAAAAAAATTAGATGGCATAGAGGCCAAGGTCGGATTAGACAGTGACTATGAAAATAATATTAGAAACGCAGCACAGGTACAACTCGCAGAAAATATAATAGCGGATTTTGTTCGACAGAGTCCTCCTGCTGGAATACTTATATTTTATGCTTGTTATATGCAAATTGAAAAGAAAAAAGAATTAGATATCAAGTCTGTTTTTGATGAAGATAAAGCGATGTATTATGCAGGATTCATTATTGCATCAAATAGTGTCGGACTCTCTCAAATTGCGATAGATTTTGATACTATGACTATTAAAAATGTTGCAGGATTATCTGCTCAAATGAATGATCTAATAACCAATCGTATTACAACAGAGATTGGGAATAATAATGCATTTGTAATTGAGACAAAAGCAAAAATAGATAAGTATTTTAGCGAATAAATCCAAACCATGCCCTTCACCGAAGCCAATTTCGAAAACGCCATCCTCGAAATCTTCCGAGACCTGCTCGGTTACGAAACCCTCTACGGACCCGATGTCGTGAGGGACTTCGCCGAGCCCCTCTGTCTAGAGATGCTCGACGAGGCTCTCGTCCGCCTAAACCCCTCGCTCCCACGGGCCGCCATCGACGAGGCCATCGCCAACGGCGAGGAAGTCCCCCGTACCAGCGCAGAGCAGCAGTACGAAGAGGACATGGTCGAGTACCGTGAGGCCCAGACGAAGCACGACACGGATGTCACCAGCTATAAGCAGCAGTTGAACCAGAACGAGGCGGATCAGGTGCGCGCCCAGTTCGACATCGACAATGCACAGGAGTATATCGACAAGTCGGTGCGCCAGAAGCTCGACCCGTACAATGTCTATACCTCGGAGACCCGCTTCTATATCACCACCGATTATAAGATCATGCCCGGTATGGACTACCAGAACCCGGACTACACCAGCGCCGTCCTCAGTGCTTACAACAGCCTGCTGACCAGCCATGAGTCCATCATCACCATTGCGGACCAGTTCAGCATGGAAGAACGCTATATGCGTGAACTTATCAGTGTTTCTGTGGACAACGCTACCCGTCTGCTGACCATCACGACTTATGGTGAAGATGCTGATGAGGCGAGCCGCATTATGGATTTGATGCTCAAGCGGATGGAGGCGGTCCGCGAAAACATCGAGACGACCGTGGGCGACCATAATACCAAGCAGATCTCCCGCAGTGACAGCACCACTGTGCTGACCTGGCTGCGCGACAGCCAGCAGGATACCCGCGATAACATGATCAGCCTGCAGAACAATCTGACAGACCTGCAGAACAATCATGAGCTGCTGGAAAAGAGCATCGAGACTGCAGATCAGGACCTCGCCGCACAGGAAAAGCCCGAGGAGCCCAAGCAGAGCGGTGGTGTTAAGAAGTTCGTTCTTACCGGCTTCCTGCTGGGTATCGTGGCTGTGGCAGGCGTGGCAGTCGTCCGCTTCCTGATGGAGGACAAGGTCTGTGTCAGCGAGGACCTCCAGAGCAGCTGCGGCGTGGGCGTGCTGGGTACGCTGGCCAACGCAGCATCCAAGTCCGCCAAGGGCATGGATGCCTCTCTCAACAAGATGGAGAAGCGGCCGGACGGCAGTGCCGATGCTGAGATGACCCGCCTCATCGCGGCGACCATCCGCAACCGTGTGCCGGAGGCGGAGAACATCCTGCTGACCGGCGACATCGCCGGGGATCAGCTGACTGCTCTGGGCGAGGCTCTGAAGGCTTCCGGCGAGCTGGACGGCAAGAATATCCTTGTTTCCGGCAGTATCCTGCAGTCTTCGGCAACGGTCTCTGAGGCTGCCAAAGTGGATGTCGTTGTCCTTGCAGCAGACTGCGCTGTTTCTACTCACGCTTCGCTCCGCGCACAGAAGGCAAAGCTCGAGAGCTTCGGCAAGAAGGTCCTCGGCTGCGTCCTGTACGCATAATCACCAGTATATCAAAACGAGGGATGGCTTCAGGGCCACCCCTCGTTTTTGCATGTATCAGTCTTTCAGCTTGCTCAGATAACGGTAGATGGTCGCCTCCGAGGAGCCCAGCTGTGCCGCCACCTCGCTGACCGCGCCTTTCATGTAGAAGATGCCCGCCTGCTGCAGGTCTTCCACGATGCGGATCTTCTCGTCCATCGTCAGCCGGTCGGGCGGCAGAGCGCTGCCGGTCACGTCAGTGATGGCGGCCTGCACCGCGTCGGGCAGGCTGCTGACGAAGTTTTCCACCCCAACGCTGGGGCCGGGCTCCTGATGGGCCCCGCAGAGGGCCAGAAGCTCCTGCGCCATTCGGCTGTACTTGGCGGCGTCAAAGTTGATGCAGAGCATCCCGATAAGCTCGCTGCCGTCCTTGATGAACATGGTGGAGGAGCGCAGCCGCCCCTTGGCCTGCGACGCGCCCTGATAGCCTGCCATATAGGGCTGCTTTTCGTAGACTTTGCCGTGGATGAACCGCAGGGCCATATTGGACAGCGGTGCGCCCTCGGTGCGGCCGCTGATGTTGTTGTTCACGATGGCTGCGATGGTGCCTTCCTCGCTGGTCAGGTCGTGCAGCACCACTTCATAGTCCGGCCCCAGCGCCTCGCCCAGAAACGAAACGAGTGTCCGATAGGGTTCCAGCCGTGCATCCATGTATGTCACCACTTTCCACGTTGTTTCATGAGGGAAATGATGAGAATTTATTCTCATCCTGCTGCCTATATCATATCACGTTCGTGTGTTGTTGACAATGAGAAATGGAAAACTTAATGCATTTTCGTGAAAGTGCTTCAAAATATCCGCGGGATTTGTCACAAGTGATAATAATTTCTCATCAAGAGAGAAAATTGTTGACTTTTGCCGCCCGCCGCGTTAGGATAGGGTCAGGACAAGGGGCATCAAGGCAAGCGATGCCCCTGCAATTCGGAAAAAGGAGAGAGAATTATGAAACAGGCACTCGCCACTGCACAGGCACCCGCCGCCATCGGGCCGTATTCGCAGGGCATCGCAGCAGGCCAGACGGTCTACGTCTCCGGCCAGCTCCCCATCGACCCCGCCACCGGGGCCATCCCCGAGGGCATCGCAGCCCAGACCGCACAGTCCCTCAAGAACATCCAGGCCATCCTTGCCGAGCAGGGCATGACCCTGGCCGATGTGGTCAAGACCACGGTCTTTCTGGCCGACATGAACGACTTTGCTGAGATGAACAAAGTCTACGGCGAATACTTCGCCCAGCCCTTCCCCGCGCGGAGCGCCGTGCAGGTGGCGAAACTGCCGAAAGGCGCACCGCTGGAGATCGAATGCATCGCCGTGAAGTAACAGAGCATCCTATAAGAGAAAGAGACGGTGCAACACTATGGAACAGAACATGTTCATTCGCATCCTGAACAGTGAGATGGAGCTGGCTACCGGCTGCACCGAGCCGGGCGCTGTGGCGCTGACTGCCGCCGAGGCGGGTCAGGCCCTGCGGAAGGCCGGTGTGGACAAGGCCGAAGAGATCACGGTCAACGCCAGCATCAACATCATCAAGAACGCCATGTCGGCGGGCATCCCCGGCACCGATTACGAGGGCATGGACTATGCCGCCGCCATCGGTGCGCTGGGCGGCGACCCGGTCTATCTGCTGGAAGTCATGAACCACGTCCCCCGCGAGACGGTGGAATCTGCCGCCGCGCTGGTCAAAGCCGGCAAGGTCAGGGTGAATGTGGCGCAGGTGCCGCAGAAGCTTTACATCGAGGTCATTGCCAAGGGCGGCGGCCATACGGGCCGTGCCATCGTCCGCGACCTGCACACCAACGTCGTGCTGGTGGAGCAGGACGGGGTGGCCACCCTCGACAAGCGGGACACGGACACCGCCGCCGCAGGCGACAGCGATGTGGTCTCCCCGGAGCAGATCGCGTCCTTCCTGACCGTCCGCTCCATCTGGGACTACTGCACCAAAGAGCTCGACCCGATGAACGACCCCATCGACATCATCCGCAGTGCCGTGAAGGTAAACTCCGTCATCAGCGATGAGGGCCTCTCGAAGGAATACGGCCTCGCCATCGGCCGCAACCTCGACCTCAACTGCCGCAAGGGCCTCATGACCCGCGATTTGACCACCAACTCCATGATAGCCGCCGCTGCGGGCGCAGACGCCCGTATGGCAGGTGCTCCAGTGTCGGTGGTGGCAAACTCCGGCAGCGGCAATCAGGGCATCACTGCGACGATGCCCGTCGTGGCTGCTGCCCACTGGCTGGACATCGACGAGCCCACCATGCTGCGTGCCGTCACCCTGTCGAACCTCATCGCCATCCGTATCAAGTCGAAGTTTGGCCGTCTGAGCAACCTGTGCGGCGCCACCGTCGCCGGCACCGGCGCGGCCTGCGGCATTACATACCTGCTGGGCGGCGGCTACCATGAGATATGCTGCGCTATCCAGAACATGGTGGGCAATGTCACCGGCATGGTGTGCGACGGCGCAAAGGCCGACTGCGCCCTGAAAATTTCCACCTGCGTCAATGCCGCCTGTCAGGCAGCGGCCATGGGTACCCGCGGCGTCCGCGTCCAGAGCACCGACGGCATCGTGGAAGAGAACGTGGAGCGCACGCTGGACAACTTCGCCATCCTCAGCACCCACGGCACCAGCGACAGCGTTATCCTCGATCTGATGCTCAATAAAGAACATGCTCCGGACGCCGAATAAGCGTCCTCGAAAAACCCTGGCAAGCCTGCATCCGCATCCTGCAAAAAACACCCTGCGCCCGAAGCGCAGGAGAATTAGGGGTAAATTATTATGAAAAAGCTATTCGATAACCTGCCGTTCCGACTGCTTCTCGGTATCATCATCGGCGTCATCCTGGGCCAGGTCTTCCCGGAGAGCGTCATGAAGGTGGTCGTCACCTTACAGTATATCATGGGCCAGCTCATCACCTTCTGCGTGCCGCTCATCATCATCAGCCTTCTCGCCCCGTCCATCACCAAGCTGGGCAAGAACGCTTCCCGCCTGTTGGGCGTGGCGATCGTGATCGCTTACGTTTCCTCTGTCTGCGCAGCCCTCATGAGCACCGGCGCAGGCTACGCCCTCATCCCGCACCTGTCCATCGACACTGAGGTGGCCGGTCTGCGGACCCTGCCCGACGTCGTGTTCGAGTTGAACATCCCCCAGATCATGAGCGTCATGAGCGCCCTCGTGCTCAGCGTTCTGGTGGGTCTGGCCGCTACCTGGACCAACAGCAAGCTCACCTGCGACTTCCTCGGCGAGTTCCAGAACATCGTGCTGGACATCGTCGGCAAGATCATCATCCCCATGCTGCCCTTCTATATCGCCGCTACCTTCTGCAACCTGAGCTATGAGGGCATGATCACCCACCAGCTGCCCGCCTTCATCCAGATCATCCTCATCGTCATGGCAGGCCACTATATCTGGCTGGCTGTCCTGTATCTGCTGGCCGGTGCATACTCCGGCAAGAACCCCTGGGAAGTCCTCCGCCACTACGGCCCCGCTTACCTGACCGCTGTCGGCACCATGTCCAGCGCCGCCACTCTGGCTGTCGCTCTGGACTGCGCCCGCAAGAGCAAGGTCCTGCGCAAGGATATGGTCAGCTTCGGCATCCCCCTGTTCGCCAACATCCACCTCTGCGGCTCTGTCCTGACTGAGGTCTTCTTCTGCATGACCATCTCCAAGATCCTCTACGGCCACCTGCCCAGCATCGGCACCATGCTCCTCTTCTGCGCCCTGCTCGGCATCTTCGCCATCGGCGCTCCCGGCGTCCCCGGCGGTACCGTCATGGCTTCTCTGGGCCTCATCACCGGTGTTCTGATGTTCGATGACGCCGGCACCGCTCTGATGCTCGCCATCTTCGCCCTGCAGGACAGCTTCGGCACTGCCTGCAACGTCACCGGCGACGGCGCTCTGACCCTGATGCTGACCGGCTACGCCGAGAAGCACGGCATCAAGAACAACGACAACATCCAGAGCCCCATCCTGTAAAGACTGCTTCAAAGGATTTGAGCGCATTTCCCTGAAAATACCAGAAACCGGGCTGCGTCCCCCATTCTGACCAGCCCGTGATATGCAAAAGGGGCCTCCTGCAAAGGAGGCCCCTTTTGGTGCGTTATAGGGAGACAGGCGGCTTGGGGAATGGCCGGAGGGTGTCGCTGACGCCGGTGATATAGTTCATATCGACGTCGTAGAATTTCGCCAGCTGGATGAGGCACTCGACCGGGATGCGCACTTTGCCCTTTTCGTAGTCGGAATAAGTGGTCTGGGCAACATGGATAGCCCGCGCGACCTGCGTCTGGTTGAGGTCGTGATCGCTGCGCAGTGCCTTGATGCGTTCTGTGTATAGCATAGGATTCACCTCTTTGTAGAAAGTCTACAAAGGATGGCCCGAATATCTTGATTTTTAACGGATAATCCGTTAAAATAAGAGCCAAGACAGAGACTTGGGCGGAAGGACTTGAACTACTGACGGAAAGGATGGGCGAGATGAACATATGCTCTGAAGCGGTGATAGACTCAATTCGACAGGGATTTTCAAATATTCCACCAGAGAGCGGGGGAATATTAGGCGGAAGAAATGACGTGGTTACAAATATCTGCTTGGATAAAGGAATATTGGGTAAACATCCTTGCAGTTATACACCTGATACACGCTTCCTGAATCAGAAAATCAACCAATGGGCTGAAACTGGGATACAGTTTATGGGAATGTTTCATGTGCATTTCGGCGGCACAGAAAGCCTTTCCGAAGGAGATAAAGAATATATCGTTCGCATTATGGAAGTAATGCCGAAAAAATTGGTTGTCTGTACTTTCCTGTTGTTGTAATGCCGGAGCGTAAGGTGGTGGCATATAAGGCAGTACGCAACAATGAGAAAGTCGTAATAAAAAGAGATTGTATCAAATGTCAAGGAGGAACTTAACATGAAGAACGTGAAAAACAAGAAAATGATGGCTGTTGTTCTGCCGGAGGGATGCTTCTACGGAAATTGCAGCGACTGCGTCTATGCTGACCGGAGTGACTGGAGAGACGGCGAGGTGTACTGCCTTTGCGAGAAAGGCTGGACACACGGCTATAATCGCCCGAGTGACCGGAACGGCTGTGCCTACTATGAGGAACGCTGATAACGAAAAAAGGGAGAAAGAACTATGACGGTTGCATTGTGCATGTTTGCCCTTTGGGCATGGGGCGGATGGATCTCGTGGAAGGGCATTGAAAACGGAAATGGCTGGATCGGTGTTATCCTTTCCGAGAAAATACGCAAAAGTCTGAACAAAAAAGAAAACTGGTGGAAAAAGGCGCTTCTTTCGGTGGCATTCGGCTATGTTGCAATGGGTGCAAAGGTGATAGAGTGGATCCTTACTTTTGTCATGCGCATGGTGGACGGCTCGCTTTTTAGATGAGCTGCCTTAGAAGGAGACAGTCAAAATGAAAAATATCACGCGACGTGGATTCTTACAGCTTACGGCGGCGACGGCTCTGGTGTGTGCGGCAGCACCGCTGACGGGATGCGGGAAGAAAAATAAAAAGGAACTCATTATCGGTACATGGTACCGTCAGGGTTCGGATGACTTGGCGTTCACGATTTATGATGACGGAACCTGCATGATTGATAATGACTACGGAAAAGGAACATGGTCGATTGCGAACGAAGACCAGTTTACGCTTACCGGATTCTATGGGAATAGCGAGATTTTCACGATAATCGCTATCGATAAAAAATCAGTGACCTTTGGCCCGCCGAATGCGGATAAGAATACCGACCAGACAATCGTATTCTGGCATACGGCTGAGGATGCAAAAAAGAATGCTGGGTAAATGAGGAAGGACAGAAAGAGGTGAAATCTATGAGAACCGCTCAGAGACTGGCTGCACTCGGAGTTGTGGCAGCGATTGTTCTTTCGGGATGTTCTAATGGAAAAGACAGTTACTCATCTGCGGAAAAAGAGGAAAGCGGCCAGCCACTTCAGTCGGCTTCGATAAGTGAGAGTTCTAGTGTGGAGTCTGCGGAGCTTGCCGAAAGTGCGAATGCAGGGTATCCAACATTGAAGGAAATAGCGCAAAATTATAATGGTTGTGCGCTTGAATACCCGAATATGGAAGAGCTTTCGGTCGGAATGCTCTATGGCGATAGTGGGAACAGATACTGTCTGTTTGACGTGGACGGAAGAGTTCATCATGTCTTTGAAAGCGATACTTACATTGCTTCTGGTTTTTATAACGGGATGTGTATGACAAGTACCCGTGTGATGGCAAAAGAGGATGGAACGCTTTTCAGGCCGTCTTATCTATCGAATGATGAAATTATCATCCGGTATGCGAAGGATGACGATGGTACGCTGCTCTGGACAGTAAGAAGAGAGGACTCGATTGAAGGAACAAAGGCAATTATAACCGCTTGGGATACGAACGGTGAAATTCGTTTTCAATGTGATACTACACGTGATGAGTTTTCGAAAATGAATTCTGATACCGTATATAAAGACCTTGCGAATAATGACTACGATTCGATTGGAATCTCACAGGCATTTGCATACTGTGGAGGAAGCGTATATCGCATCCGTAGTGATTTTTATTATGTGTTTATGAACATTGATACCGAAAAATTTTTCTCGGTACGGGAACCCAATGCGTATCTGATACAGGCAGAAGGGAACCTGATGATTCGAACAATGCCGGGGCTGAGAGCACTCGATGATGATTTTAATGAGCTTCCGGAATGGGAGGCCATAAAGTCAAGACGAAGCGAAACGCCAGTATTAAGCGAAGGGCTGATTTATTTGGATGTCAGGAGAGATGCAGATGATTTTGAGGATTATCCATCGGGGTTTTATGATGTCCATTTGAATCAAGTAATCGACCTGAGCCAATATAATATTCAATCGATTTATGAGGATGAACCCCGGTTTATCAACGGCTATGCAGTCTTACAGATGAAAAATCCAGAGGGTGTTCCATTTTGGGGCGTTATAAAGAGAGACGGAACATGGGCGGCGGAACCGCAAAAAGGTTCAGTCAGATATGTATACCAGACAGCTGATGGTGTTCTTATTACTACCTGCGAAGAAAATACGGAGCAGTGGTATACATATGACCAAACCGGGACGAAGCTTGATGAATGGGATAGAATAAAATTTGACGGCTCTTATGGATATGCACAGGATAGTTCGTCAGGACACAGGGGAATCTGTGAAGTCTATAACGGGTATACATATGCTAGTTTGAATAGCCATGTTGCAAAAATCAGCAGTGACGGTTCTTACGAATATCTGTCTTGACGCCCAAGGCAAAAGCTAACAGTGACATTTGACTGGAAAAGGATTCGTGGCAAGTGAAAATCGGACGAGTAACAAACGGATAGAGAAAGGTGTAAAGTTATGTCCAAGAAGGAGAAGACGATTTTATACGCAATATGTGCCGTTATTGTGTGTGCTGTAGTTGCAGTATGTGTGACTCAGAATACTACCGGCAGCCGCGAAAAAGAGATGAAAAAGCTTCTGGCAAACAACTGGTATCGGCAGTGGTCGGAGAGTGTGAGCTTTACGCTTTACGACGATGGAACGGTTACGATTCCAGGTTCTTACGGTCAGGGAAAATGGTCACTTGTAAATGATGATGTTTTGAAAATCTCGGATTTCTATGGTGAAACTATGACACTGAAAATTGACGACCTCGATGACCAATGGCTTGTGGTCTATGAAATGGAAAACGGACAGCAGAGTGAAGAAAAAATTACATTCTGGAACACAGCGGAAGGCGCACAGACGCTCCGTGCAAAATTTTGAAGTTAGGAGACGAAACTATGTCTGACAAAATGAATCGTCGCAAATTCCTGAAGCTTACTGGCACCGTGGTGCTGGCGACATCTGTTGCGGGAGCACTGGGCGGATGTAGTGGTGGCGGTAGCAGCGCACCTACACCGCCCTCTCCTGAAGAAGAGGGAATAGCGCAAATTATCCTGGATTCGATCAATGCTGCACGCAAAGAAGTTGGATTGGACGGCACAGTTCAAGAAGTGGATAAAATAAGCCAGCTTTCAGCACAGCGTGCGCTGGAAATGATGAACGGAAAAAAGCACGACGAGCTTTCACCAGTTCCGCAGGAGTTCAAAGACGGCGGAAAGGGCTACAAGTATGGTGGAAGGGAAAATTGGACAGTAACAGGACTTCCGCGAGACCACTTCACGAAAAATCAGCTGACAGAATACTTCCGAAACAATTTTCAGACGGAACTGAATACACCCGGTAAGACGACGATTCGGGAAGATGTATATGTAGGAATCAGTGTGCAGGAACAGGGTGACTATGTGTGGTATGATATAATCTTTGCACACGAGGGATGACCAAAGGTGCGGCTTTACAACAGGCAGACCGAGCACAGAAATAAGATAAGGCCGCAGGAAAAGTGCCGCTTCCTGCGGCCTTTTGCTTGCCAAAGATTCAAAAATCATACAAAACCTTCTTTATTTTGTCATAACTGTCCCGTATAATAAAATATAGGTCAACATCAAAATTGCGGCCAGCGCCCGGCGGGGGCTGGCTTTGGACTGGATAGAGGAGGAACACTCACATGGCAAACGAAAAGATACTCGTTGTGGACGACGATACCAACATCTGCGAGCTGCTGCGGCTCTACCTGACCAAGGAGGGCTATCAGGTCACGACGGCCAACGACGGCGAAGAGGGCCTTGAAAAGTTCAACCAGCTCAAGCCCGACATGGTGCTGCTGGACGTCATGATGCCCAGGATGGACGGCCTCGAGGTCTGCCGCCGCATCCGCAAGCTGGGCAACACCCCGGTCATGATGCTGACGGCCAAGGGCGAGACCTTTGACAAGGTGCTGGGCCTCGAGCTGGGCGCAGACGACTACATGGTCAAGCCCTTCGACACCAAAGAGGTCGTGGCCCGCATCAAGGCGGTGCTGCGCCGCTGCACCGTCACCACGTCCCAGACCGAGAGCTCCGAGGGCGTCATCGAGTTCGACAACCTCCGTCTCGACATGAACAGCTACGAGTTGCGGGTCAAGGGAAAGGTGGTGGAAGCTCCCCCGAAGGAGCTGGAACTGCTGAACTGCCTCGCCTCTCACCCCAACCGGGTCTACACCCGCGACCAGCTGCTGGACGAGGTGTGGGGCTTCGAATACTACGGCGACAGCCGCACCATCGATGTCCATGTCAAGCGCCTGCGCGAGAAGCTGGCCGGTGCTTCCGATAAATGGGAGCTGAAGACCGTCTGGGGCGTGGGCTATAAATTCGAGGTGCGTCAGTAATGCGCAAAAGTGTTTCCGTTGCGTTCTTCTCGCTCATGAGCACCCTGCTCATCTTTGGCACGGTGATCATGGGCGGCTCGGAGCTGGTGCTGTTCAGCAACTACTTCGCGCAGGAGCGGTACGACGTGCTGGACGAAGTGGTCAATGTGGCCCAGCGCACGGCGTCCCATCTGGTGCAGGAAGCCGCTCTGCCGGAAGGCGAAGAACTGGAAGCCCTGAACACCAAGCTCGAGCTCATCGGCGAGAGCGCGGAAGTGTACCTGTTCTTCACCGACTGCGACGGCAACGTGGTGCTGGCCTCAGACCCGGACGATCTGGCCGGGGATGTGGTAGAGGCGTCCGTGCTGGAAAAGTCGGCCAAGGCCAAGGAGAATTATCACATCTTCGGTACGCTGGACGGCGTACTGACCGAGAAAAGCTACATCTCGGTGCATGAGATGCGCAGCGAGAGCGGCGAGTGTACCGGCTACCTTTTCCTCTGCTCGTCGGGCGACCGGCTGGTGGAGTTCCGCAAGGAGTTCTTCTCGAACTTCTTCCTCTCGGCCTGTCTGATGCTGCTGGTGGCCAGCGTCCTCACCAAGGTGATGATGCATAAGCTCACCGACCCCATCCAGAAGGTGACGGATGCGGCCCAGCGCTTCGGCGGCGGCGAC